>JAEEGK010021145.1_pt1 | contig 13776 bp, 11 predicted proteins | sample 8958771 | NCBI WGS metagenome assembly JAEEGK01 (sample SAMN16246547, study PRJNA631951) | gut metagenome | biome: gut microbiome; feature: rumen; material: SC-attached | host: Bos | place: Iran: Karaj | collected 2018-10 | reverse complement strand
AAGCGCGCGTTCCGGGGAACGGTCCGTCTGGAACCCTGCGGACTGGAGGCCTTCACCGCCCCGGCAGGGAGCTTCGACGGCGTGGTCTTCGCGGCCTCCCTGCACCACATGGAGGCGGAGGCGGCGCTGCGGGAGGCGGCGGCGCTGCTGGAGAAGGGCGGCGTCCTCCTGGTGGTGGGGCTTTCCAGACCCTCAAGCCCGGGGGACTGGCTGCTGGAGGGGCTGCGGGTGCTTCCCAGCTGGGTCATCTCCCGGCTGCATCGGGCGCAGAGCTCGGAGGAGCTGGGGCTTCCGGTGTCCTATGCGCTGCCGCCCATGGGGGAGGTCAGGAGCCTTGCGCGCCGCCTGCTGCCGGGCGCAAAGCTCCGGCAGGGCCTTCACTACCGCTATCTGTTGAAATGGGTCAAGGCAGAAGGGAGCAAGCCATGGAACATGGAAAAGAGGGGCGGGAAGACGGAATGAACGGCCCGGACGCCGACACCCTGCTTTTTTTCAGCGGTCACAGCGCCGCTCTGCCCATCTATGAGGCCCTGGAGGCGGCGCTCTGTGAGAAGTGGCCGGGGACGAAAAAGAGGGTCCGGAAAACGCAGATCACGTTTTACGACCGCCATGTGTTCGCCTGCGTCTCCTTCCAGAGGGTCAGGAGAAAGGCGGAACTGCCGGAGCCCTGGCTTGTCCTCACCCTGGGGCTGCCCTGTCCGCTGGAATCGGAGCGGGTCGCGGTGCAGTCGGAGCCTTATCCGGGCCGCTGGACGACGCATTTCGTCCTGGGCGGACCGGAGGAGCTCGACGGGGAGCTGCTGGCCTGGATCGGGGAGGCCTACGATTTTTCCCAGGCGAAACGATAATGGATCAGAAAAACAAAAGGCGCGGAGCCGGAGTCCTTCTTCCAGCTCTGCGCCTTTCGGCGGTCGTAGGCTTTCGGGTTTTTCGGCCGCCGGGTCACGGGGTTCAGACCGCCCCAGCTGCCGCGCTTTTTCAGATCCAGCTCCCGCTGCTTTTTCTTGGAGAGCTTTTCGTAGGGGATGAACTTTTCCATGCTTTGCTCCTTTCCCGTGTTTCCTGAGTCCTTGCGGGAACCAGCATAGCAGGGGGCGGGGGCAAAGTCAAATGACGCTTGTGTAACGTTTTTCCCTCAAAGCCCGAAGTACCGCGCCGCGTTTTGATAGCACACGCCCTCCACGATCCGCCGCAGGGCGTCCTCCTCCGGGGGGAACTCCCCGTTTTCCACCCAGTCCCCGATGAGGCCGCAGAAAATGCGCCGGAAGTAGTCGTGTCGGGCGTAGCTGAGGAAGGAGCGGGAGTCCGTCAGCATCCCCACGAAGTTCCCCAGCAGGCCCAGGCTCGCGGCCGAGCGGAGCTGGGATTCCATGCCGCTCTTCGTGTCCAGGAACCACCAGGCCGAGCCCAGCTGGATCTTTCCCGGCAGCTCCGGGGACTGGAAGCAGCCCGCCAGGGAGGCCAGCAGGTCGTTGTCCGTGCCGTTCAGGGAGTAGAGGATGGTCTTGGGGCAGTCCCCCGTCTCCTCCAGGGCGGAGAGGAGACGGGCGATGGAGACGCCGCAGGCGTTCTGGGCGATCATATCGTAGCCGGTGTCCGGGCCAAGGGCCCGGAACATTTTTTCGTTGGCGTTCCGGTAGCAGGAATAGTGGAGCTGCATGGCCACGTCCAGCCGGTGGTATTCCCGGCCCAGCCAGAGGAGCAGGAAGGTCTGGTAGCCTTCCGCCTCCTCCGCCGTCAGTGCCTCCCCGCGGAGGGCCTTCCGGTAAGCCGCGTCGGCCTCCTCCCGGGAGACGGGGCGGAAGGGGATGTAGTCCAGCCCGTGGTCGCTGGCCCGGCAGCCCAGGCTGCGGAAGAACTCCAGCCGCCGGGTCAGGGCTTCGCACACGTCCTCCACGCCGGGGAGCCCGTCCCGCCCCACGCTCCGGGCCAGGCGCCCCACGTAGTCCCGGAAGCCGGGCTTTTGGAGCAGGATGGCCTTGTCCGGGCGGAAGGAGGGGCAGACCCTGGTTTCCAGGCCGGGGTCCGCCGCCAGCTTTTGGTGCCACTCCAGGGAGTCCGCAGGGTCGTCGGTGGTGCCGATGAAGGCGACCTTCGCCTTCCGGAGGATGCCCCGGACGCTCAGCTCCGGGTCGTTTTGCAGCTTGTCCTCGGTGAGCTCCCAGATCGCCCGGGCGTTGCCCGGCGTGAGGGGCAGCGCGCAGCCGAAAAACTGCCGCAGCTCCAGGTTGCACCAGTGGACCATGGGGTTCCCGATGGCCAGCTGCAGCGCCTCCACGAATTTCAGAAACCGCTCGTAGGGATCCCGGTCCCCGGTGACGTAGTCCTCCGGAACGCCGTTGGAGCGCATGAGCCGCCACTTGTAGTGGTCCCCGAAATAGCTGCCGTCCTCTTGCCGCCCGCCCAGCCACAGCTCCGTCAGGTCCCGGAAGCGCCGGTCCTCCCAGATCTCCCGGGGGGAGATGTGGCAGTGGTAGTCCACCAGGGGCAGCCCCTCCGCCCAGTCATGGAAGAGCCGCCGGGCGGTTTCGGTTTCCAGCAGAAAATCCTTGTCCATAAACGGCTTCATTTGGTCGCCTCCAGATCGGATTGAAATCGCTCCCGGTCGATCCACAGGCCGAGGGCGGGATTGGGAATGAAAAATACTTCCTCCCCCTCCAGGGTGTTATAGCCGCAGGAGAGCCGGGCAGGGTCGTATTTCTTTGCGGCGGCGTTGTAGTCCGCGGCCTCGTATCCCACCCCCCGGATTTCCGAAGGAGCGATGCCCTTCACCGCGTAGGTGACGGTAAAGCGCCCGTCGGAGGAGCCGTGGATCAGGTGGGCGGCGGCCCCCATGTTGGCCCGAAGGTCGCCGTTTTCGGGCCTCTCAAAGGCGGCCAGGGTCTCCAGCCGGCCCCGGTAGCCGTATTTGCGGATCAGGCGGTCGCACTCCGGGTCCTCTCCGAAGCGCTCCACCCCCGGCGCCAGCACCAGCAGCTCGCCTCCGTCGGCCATCATCATGCGGGTGCGGTAAATGGCCTTGTTTCCAAGCCAGGTGCTTCTGAATTCCTCCGGGTCCAGGTACACCACGCACTTTTTTACGCCCTTGTCCACAAAGTCGATGTTCTTCGCCTGGGCCAGGCGCACCGCCTCCGTGAGGCAGCGCCGGTCCTCTCCCAGGAAGAGGCCGTGGGTGCGGATCCTTCCCCCCGGCGCGGTGGTCACCGTCAGGACCCAGAGCATGGGCAGGGAGGAGAGAAAATGGGCCATGCCGTAGTCAAAGAGCTTCCGCACCGGGCTGTGGTCCCGGCCCATCATCCGCTCCATGCCGTAGACGGCGCCGATCATGTGGGACTTATTGATCATGTCGCTGCCCCCCACGCCCACGAAGAGGTTTTTGGCGTGGTTGGACATGCCGATGACCTCGTGGGGCACCACCTGTCCGGGGGAGATGATCAGGTCGTAGTCCTCCAGGACCCGGCGGTTCACCTCCACGCTGACGCTCTCCCGCCAGAGGCCATCGGTGATCCCGGCCACGTAGTCTCCGGGAATCTCCCCCAGCTTCACCACGTCCCGCCGCCAGTCGTGCACGAAGAAGCGCTCCGCAGGGACGTCTCCGAACATGGTTTCCCGCTGGTCGGAGGTGAGAGGGGCATGGGTGCCCACTGCGGGCAGAACGTCCACCCGGGCGCCCCGCCGGGTGAGCTCGTGCCAGCAGAAATTCGTGATTTCTCCCGCCCCGGAGTGGAAACGGGTGAAATCCGGCGGGAGGATCAGCACGCGCCGGGGCCGTTTTCCCTCCAGGGCCCGGAGCAGGCAATCCCGAATCTCCTCGCGGCTCAGCCCCTCCGGGCTGTCCGCGACCCGATACAGTTCCATGCTACACCCCCGAGTAGGCCCGGAAGCCCCCGTCCACCGGCAGGACCACCCCAGTGATGAAGGCGGAGCAGGCCTCGTCGCAGAGGAAAAGAAGGGCGCCGATCAGTTCCTCCGGGCGGCCGAAGCGGCCCATGGGGGTGGCGGCCAGGATCTTTCCCGTGCGGGGGGTGGGGGAGCCGTCCTCGTTCCATAGCAGCTTGGCGTTCTGCGCCGTGGAAAAGAAGCCGGGGGCGATGGCGTTGACGCGGACGCCGGCTCCCACAAAGTGCACCGCCAGCCACTCCGTGAAGTTGGAAACGGCGGCCTTGGCGGCGGAATAGGCGGGGATCTTCGTCAGGGGCGTAAAGGCATTCATGGAGCTGACGTTGATAATGACGCCTTTCCCCGCCTTGGCCATGTCCTCGGCAAAGACCTGGGTGGGGAGCACCGTACCCAGCAGGTTCAGGGAAAAGACCTCCCGGAAGGCGGTCTCCGTCAGGTCAAAAAAGCTCTTGCGGTCCGGCTGAGCCAGGGTGAGCGGGGAGAAAAACTCATCGTCCGCCGTGGCGTCGGGCCGGTTCCCGCCCGCCCCGTTGACCAGGAGGTCGCAGGGGCCCCAGGCGCTTTTCAGCGCCTCGTCGGCGGCCCGGAGGGAAGGAAGGTCCGTCACGTCGGCGCACAGGCCAAGGGCTTGGCCCCCGTCGGCGCGGATCTCCCCAGCCAGCGCCTCCACCTTTTCCTTCGTGCGTCCCAGTACGCCTACCCTTGCGCCGCATGCGGCCAGGGCGCGGCAGAAGGGTGCGCAGAGGACCCCGGCGCCGCCAGTGACGACCGCTACCCGGCCCGTCAGATCCGGTTTCATCGGAAGATTCATCGTTTGTCCTTTCCGCCGCGGAAAGCGCGGCGCGCGTTATGCGTTATAGGTCCCGGCGGCGGTGTCCCCGCCGTGGCCGGTCCAATCGGTGTGGAAGAAGACGCCCCGGGGCGCGTCCACACGCTCATAGGTGTGGGCGCCGAAATAGTCCCGCTGGGCCTGCAGCAGATTGGTACCCAGGCGGGGGCAACGATAGCCGTCGTAGTAAGACAGGGCGGCAGAAAGCGCAGGAACGGGAATACCGGCCGATAAAGCCGCTCCAAGCACCTTCCGCATGCTTTCCTGGCCCGTAGCCAAAATGCCGGCGAAGTAAGGATCCAGCATCAGGTTGTCCAGCGCAGGCTGTTGCTCGAAGGCCGCTTTAATCCGGTCCAGGAAGACGCTGCGGATGATGCAGCCACCCCTCCAAAGTCCGGCGATGGTCCCCAGGGAAAGATGCCAGTCATAGCGAACGGAGGCGGTTTTCAGCAGCGAAAAGCCCTGCGCATAGGAGATGATTTTGGCCGACAGCAGGGCCAGACGAAGCTGTTCGAGAAAACCCTCCCCTGCCGGCATGGAGCATTGGGGACCCTTCAGCACGGAAGAAGCCGCAACACGCTCTTCTTTCTTTGCCGACAGGCAGCGCGCAAACACGGCTTCCCCTATCAGCGACAGCGGTTCGCCCTCATCCAGGGCCGACTCCACCGTCCATTTGCCTGTCCCCTTCTGGCCGGCTGCATCCAGGACAGAATCCAGAAGATAAGTGCCATCGGCCTCTTTTTTCGACAGGATATCGGCCGTGATTCCAATGAGATAGCTGTCCAAATCCCCTTGGTTCCAGCTGGCAAACACCGCCTGCATCTCCTGGGGAGACATACCCAGGCCATCCCGCATGATTTGATAACACTCGCAGATGAGCTGGATATCTCCGTATTCGATGCCGTTGTGCACCATCTTCACGAAATGGCCGGCACCACCGGGTCCCACCCAGTCGCAACAGGGCGTTCCATCCGGTGCTTTAGCGGACAGCGCCTGGAAGATTTCCTTTACGTGCGGCCATGCGGCGACCGACCCTCCGGGCATCATGGAAGGCCCCTTCAAAGCGCCTTCCTCTCCACCGGATACGCCGGTTCCCACATACAGCAGGCCACGTTTCTCCAGTTCTTCCATGCGACGGCTCGTGTCCGGGAAATGGGAATTACCGCCATCGATAATGATATCTCCCGCATCCAGCAGGGGCGCCAAAGCAGATATCACCTGATCTACGGCATTCCCCGCCGTGACCATCAGGAACACTTTCCGGGGTCTGGCCAGGGAAGCCACCAGGGCGGAATAGCTGTCGGCCGCAAAAAAGCGACGGCCGGCCGCGCGACCGGCCATGAAAGAGGCGGTCACTTCCGGAATGTAGTTGTAGACGCTTACGCGCAGGCCCTTGCTTTCCATATTCAGGGCCAGGCTCTGTCCCATGACGCCCAGACCCACCAGGCCGATATCGGATAATAATTCTTTCATCGTTTCACCCTTGCGTTTCCATTCCAGATACTCCACAGCTGCTGTTCATCATCCGGGACGGCATAGTCGGTGGGAAGACTGGCCGCCAGAGCACCGGAAGCCCAGCCGAACTGCGCGCATTTTTCCGGCTCCCAGCCTTTCAGGACGCCGTACAGCAGGCCGCCCACAAATCCATCCCCGCCGCCAATGCGGTCCAGCACGCCGATTTTCCTGGGCGGGATCTCATACCACTGGCCTTCCGAAGATACGATGGCGCCCCAGAGATGACGGTTGGCATCCAGCACCTCCCGGAGGGTGGTTGCTACCATGGAGGCTTTCGGGAAACGATCCTTAATCCGGTCTATCATGGCCCGGAAGGCAGCGCCATCCAAGTTCTTCCCACCTGTCTCGGGGCCTTCCACACCCAGACACAGCTGGAAATCTTCTTCATTGCCGATGAGGATATCGGCCCGCTCCGCGATGGCGGCGAACACCTCCCGAAGCCGACTTTCCTGTCCTTCCCAGAAGGAGGCCCGGTAATTGAGGTCGAAGCTGATGCGGGTGCCGCAACGGGCGGCCACTTCCGCCAAAGAAAGGCAGAAATCCGGCGCCAGGGCTGCTACCAGGCCGCTCAGATGCATGATCTGAACGCCATCCCGGGCGAATATTTCCTCCAGCGGAAAGTCATCGGCATGAAGAGTGCGCCCTACCTCCCCGGCACGGTCGTTCCACACGCGGGGCCCCCGGAGGCCGAATCCGCCGTCGGCCATATTGATCTGATGGCGATAACCCCAAGGCCCGCCTTGCGGAACCTGAGGTCCTTCCACATCCATTCCCCTGCCTTGAAGGTCCTGCCGGATGAAGGCAGCCACCGGACTGTCCTTGACGAAGGCCGTGAGCACTTTGACTTTCATCCCCAGGTAAGAGGCAACGCTGGCGACATTCGTCTCCGCGCTGGTGGCCTGGAGGGAATACATTCCGCCCTGCCGGAAAGCCTGTCCGGAAGCGGGTGTGAGCCTGACGCCCATGCTGGTGGGAACCAGCAGTTGCCAGCGGCAGGCTTCTTTCAGTTGGATGCTCATAAGACTATAACAATTTCCCGAGTGCGACCACTCCGGTATAAGAAACAATGCAGGCGAACAGGAAGGCCAGAATCATCAGAAAGGTAAATACCCAGCCGGGGCGTTTGTCGCCCATCACCGAACGCTTGTTCAGCAGAATTATCATCAGCAGGATTACCAGGGGCAGCACGAACACCAGCGTCACCTGGGAGGCAATCTGGGTGATTACCGGGCTGGTCCCCAGGATGGGAATGGTAAGGCCGACGAGAGCGGCGATGCCCGTGAGAATCTTGAAAAGGGGCGTCCCCGTCTGCATCTCCCCGTCCCGGAAATCGCTGATGAGTTCGGGAGCCAGCATCATTATGGGGAAAAGGGAGGAAAGACCGGCGCTCAGGAGGCCCACCACGAACAGGGCCACGGCAAAACGACCGGCAATGGGCTCCAGCACGTAAATCATATCCAGCACCTTTTCCACCTGGATGCCGCGGGTGTGCAGCACGCTGGCAGCGCAAATCATGATGGACGCGCTGATGATAAAGGTGAGCGAGGCGCTCACGATGGCATCCCTCCGCTGCAACTTACCGTCGGCCTTGCCCCAGCCCTTGCTTTTCAGGATGAGGGGGCGGATGACGAAGGTGGGAGAAGACATGGTGGTGCCCACGAAGGCGGCGATGAAAAGACGGGCTTCGGCCGATTCAGGGATGCGGGGAATAAAGCCGCTGAACACCGTTCCGGGGGCAGGCAGTTCAATGAACATGGACAGGATGAATGCCAGGCCCATCAGGGTAACCAGTACGGAGAGAATCTTCTCGAATACACTGTAATTGCCCCGGTTCAGGACGAACCAGATGGTGGCCGCTATCACGATGGCCATCCCCAGCACCATCCAGTAGGACGCGTCGGGAGAAAGGCCGGGAATAAGGCGATAAAGCACCTCCGTAACGGCATTGGAAGTAATGTTCAGGATGCTGGAAAGGCTGATCCACTGGCTCACCACCAGGCCCGCGATCAAAATCACGGCCCAGGCTTTTCCACCCTTGAGGTGTTGCTTGATACCGTGGATGGCCGTATTCCCTGTAACGATGCCGAAGTGACCATAGGCGTAGGTCATCACCCAGGTGAAAAAGGCACTGATGGCCAGCACCCACAGCAATTGCGTTCCGTATACGCTGCCGGATTTCACCATGGAGGTAACGCTGCCCGTACCGATGGTAAAGCCCAGACAGAACAGCCCGGGCCCCACCAGCGCAATCCAGCGCAATATGGTTTTGAATACGTTTTTCATCAGGAGAACAGACAGCCGCCGTTAATGTCCACGCCGTTGCCGGTCACATAGCCGGCGTCCTCACCGGCGAGGAAGGCTACCAGGCCGGCCACCTCCGACGCTTCGCCCTCGCGGCGCAGGGGCGCGCTGCGATGCAACGCCTCGCGGCCTTCCAGCTTGGTGAATTTATCGTGGAAATAGGTGTCTATCATACCGGGGCAAACGGCATTCACACGGATGCCCTCCGGGCCCAGTTCCTTGGCCATGGCGCGGGTGTGGCAGAGCATGGCCGCCTTGCCGCAGGCATAGATGGAGGAGCCGGGACCGCCGCCGTCACGGGCAGCCTGGGAAGAAATGTTCACGATGCTCCCGCCCCTGCCCATGTATTTGAGGACTTCCCGGGTGCACAGCCAGCAGCTCTTGAAGTTGAGGTCCATGAGGTCGTTATACCACTGCTCGTCCTGCTCCTGAATCTTTTTCCGGCCCATAATGCCGCCGGCGTTGTTCACCAGAACATCGATTTTCCCGCCGAAAGCGTCCGCCGCAGCCTTCATCAGAGCTTCAACTTCCGACGCCTTGGTTACATCGGCCTTTACCAGGATGGCTTCCCCTCCGGCACGGCGTACAAGCTCCAGCGTTTCCCTGGCCGCTTCTTCGCTGTGACAGTAGTTGATGCACACTTTTGCACCTTCTTCCGCCAATCTCACGGATACGGCCCTGCCGATATCCCTGGCGCCGCCGGTAACCACGACGACTCTTCCTTCTAGTTTACCCATTTCAGTATTCTGTATACGTTAGTGTGTCAGCACACAAATATACGGACTATTTTCTTAATAAAGAATTTTTTCTTACTTTTGTACTTATGGCGCAACGATTGACAATTCGAAGAATTGCGGAATTGGCCGGAGTCTCCGCAGGGACGGTGGACCGGGTCATCCACAACCGGGGAAAGGTGTCCCCGGAGGCCCTTGCGGCCGTGCAGGCCGTACTGGAAAAACAATCCTATAAATACAACCTGCACACTTCGGCCGTAGCCTTCAAAAAAACAAAGAAATCATTCTGGATTGCAGTGGGTATCCCCTCGTCCAGCAAAGGCGAATACTGGGACCTGATCAGGGCCGGACTGGAGAAAGCTTTTACGGAATACGGAGACATCTCCATCAAGAGCCATTACATCTATTTCGACCAGTTCAATTCCCCTTCCTGCCGGAAAGCCTTCGAGCAGATTGCCGCCCTCCCCTCCTGCTCGGCGGTTATCCTGGGCACCACTTTCGTACAGGAAACCCGGGACCTGTGCGAAAAACTGGACAAAAGGAATATACCATACGTATTCGTGGACGGTAATGTACCGGACACGCACCCCCTGGCCTGCTTCATGGCAGACCAAGTGAGCTGCGGCCGTCTCCTGGCCCGGCTCATGGACGGCTTCACCCAGGACGACGCAGAGATTGTGGCCATGCTGCCGGAACGTGTGGGCACCCGTCTGTCCAACAACTCCACCATCCGCCTGGAAGCCATCCGCTCCTATTTCAAAGAGTCCGGCACCACCAAAGTCCTGAAGGAGAGTTATTTCCCGACCGATAATCCGGAGGGGGCCAGACAGGCGATCAGCCGCTTCCTTAGGGACAATCCCAAAGTGAAAGGCATCGCAGTGGTCATCTCCACCGGTTACCTCATATCGGACGCCCTGTCGGAAGCCGGCATCAGCGGCATCTGTGTGGGCGGCTTTGACGTGACGGAGGGCAACACGCGCTGCGTCCGGGAGGGAACGCTGGATTTCCTGATCAACCAGCATCCCGAATGGCAGGCCTTCAATGCCCTGGAGTGCCTGCTGCACTACCTGCTATACGGTTCAACTAACAACGAGCTGCGCTCCTTCCTTCCCATTGACATCGTGTTCAAGGAGAACCTTCCTTACTGGCACGACACTCTTTAAGCATTATGTTAGGGCTCATTCTTTCCGTCCTGCTCGCAGGAGCCCCCTCGCACGACATCGCATCGCTGCCGCAGTGGGGACCGTATTCCAAAGAGTATTTCGGCATCTCCCATATCCAGGACCTGTCTTCCGGCATCCAGGTGGAGTTCTGCCTGGTACCCGGGCAGTACAGACGCAATGTGAAGGTTCCCTGCGCGCTGTTCGAATCGGGCGTTCACCCCTGGGAGGTGTCGGCCGACATGCACCATATCACCTATCGGCACGACATCGAGTGGAAGGACCGGGTGTACGTGGATGCCACGTATCACATCCTGGACGAAAACAGGGTATTGCTGGAGACCCGGTGCGTAAACAATACGGACCAGATTCAGAACATAAGCCTTCAACTGGCCGCACGGAAGGCCGGAGGGGCCGATGAAAAATGGGACCCCGTCCTGGAACAGGGAAACGGCTGGTTCACCGTACGGTATCCGGAGGTGGACGCCACCTACGGGGTGCTTTGGGACTATCCCTACAGCGAAGTGCGCCAATGGCGCTGCGCCAAATTGGAGCAGCTGATGCCCCGGAAGGTGCACGACCATGTGAACAAAAACCTGAAGGGCGACAAAAAGGGACACTACACGGCCAATTTCATGCGGCCGGTCGTGCTGCAGCCGCACCGGGACACCACGGTACTGCAACTGATTGTGTGCGGGAGCGGAGAGGCGGTGGAACGGCTTATGAAGGGCGGAATCCCCGGTCAACCCGAGGTTGACGGGAGCACTGTCCCCCTCGGCTACCAGCTCCTCCAGGCTACGCTGCTTACGAACGTAGTCTATCCCATTGACGCCTTCGGGGAGCCCATACGGCATTTCTGCCCCGGAAAGAACTGGAACAGCCTCTATACCTGGGACTGCGGTTTCATCGGCTGGGCCATGAGTGAAATAGACCCCTCCCGCGGTTACGAGATTATCCGCCAATATACCACGGCGCCGGAGGAGGAAGCCCCCTTCGTACATCACGGTACGCCGCTGGCCACGCAGATATTCGCCATCGGGGACGTCTGGCAGCGCTGCGGGTCCTCCGATGAACAGCTCCGGGAGATTTATCCCCGCCTCAAGCGTTTCTACGACTATATGACCGGGCCGCGTTTCCGCCGGGAAGACGGCCTGCTGGAAACCTGGAACCTGTTTTACAACAGCGGCGGCTGGGACGACTATCCGCCCCAGTGGGCGCTGCGGCCGCAGAAGGAACTCCGTTCCCGCACACTTCCCATGGTCTCCACCTCCTACTATATCCGCTGCGCCAAGATACTCCGGATGATGGCCGCCCATCTGCAGGCCACGTCCAAAGGCAAGGAGAAAAAGGCCCTGGCCGCGGACATCCGGCAATTCGACAAGGATATTGCAGCCATGTCCGCAGGCATCCAGACCAGCGCCTGGGATGCCGAAACGGGCTACTTCGGCTATGTCCGCCACGACGGACAGGGCCGGCCTGAAGGAATCTACCGCACAGCCGAAGGCGTGAACTACAACATGGGCCTGGACGGCGTCACCCCGCTGGTAGCCGGCATCACAACGGCCGCTCAACGGGAAGCGCTCCTGGGGCATGTTTTCACGGAAGGGGAACTCTGGAGTCCCTGCGGCATCACCGCCGTGGACCAGCGGGCTCCCTATTTCCGCATCGACGGATATTGGAACGGCACCGTATGGCTGCCCCATCAGATGATCCTGTGGAAGACGATGCTTGACCTGGGCCTTCCGGACAGGGCCAGGCTAATAGCCGAAACCGCCCTGAAAAACTGGGAACGGGAATGCGAAGACTCCTACAACTGCTATGAGCATTTCATGCTGGCAACAGGCCGCGGCGGCGGATGGAACAACTTCTCCGGCCTCTCTTCGCCGGTCATCAACTGGTATAACGCCTATCATCGGCCCGGCACCGTCTCTACCGGATTCGGCACGTTGGTAACCCAGGCCGAGTGGGCCGATGATAACGTCTCCGTGCGCCTTACGCTGGAGTTCGACAAGGACCTCATCGGCCAGGAAGTATGCGTAATCGCCTGCCTGAAGGACGGGCCCCGCGAGGTCAAAGTCAAAGCTGGCCGGAAAGCGCTCCAACTGCAAGTGAACTGACATGGACCGCAGAGATTTCATCAAAACCAGCCTGCTTGCAGGAGCCGGCCTGTGCCTCACCGATTGGGAAAAGGCCTTCGCCGCCGGCTGTCACGACGCCCGGGCGGGCAAACCCTGGCAAGGCTGGCGGGAAGGTGAATTCCAGATTCACTTTATATACACCGGCGTGGCGGAATCTCTCTTCCTCATTTTCCCGGACGGGACCACCATGCTCATGGACTGCGGGGATTTCGATGCCCTGGCCCGCGGAAAGAAGGCCGTCCCGCTGCTTCCCGGCCCCGAACGGCACGCCGGAGAATGGATAGCCCGCTATGTCACCCGGGTGAATCCCGCCGTAACGGATGTGGACTACATGCTCCTCACCCACTATCACAACGACCATGCGGGCAGCGACCGCTTCTATGCGGAGAAACAGGTCCGCGACGGGAAGGACTACTGCCTGAGCGGATTCTCGCAGGCGGCAGAAATCCTGAACTTCAAAAGGGCCATCGACCGCGCCTGGCCGGATTATAACGATCCCATCCCCGATACCCTCCTGGGCGCGGACCCGGACACGACGGAGCACATGAAGCGCTTTTACAACTACATGCAACAGCACCGGGGCCTGCAAATAGAGAAGTTCCGCCTGGGGTCCACGGACCAGATTGTTCCGCTGCACCATGCCGGAAAATATCCCTCTTTCCAGGTGCGCAACCTCTGCGCTAACGGACGCATCGCCTCCAAGGACGGGCAGATTACGGACCTTTTCGCAGCCAAGAAAGCGGCCGGCGTTACCAAACTCAACGAAAACGCCATGAGCATGGGGATGATCTTCCGCTACGGAGACTTCCGCTTCTTCACGGCGGGAGATTTCTCCGCGAAGTTCAAGGACCCCGACGGCACCGTCCGCTTCATCGAAGATGATCTGGCCGATGTCTGCGAAGCGGTGAACGTAGCCAAGGTGAACCACCACGGACACAACTCCATGAGCCGGAAGCTGGTATCAGCGCTCAGGCCGCAGGTATGGGTGAGCTGCGTATGGGACCAGCTGCACAACCTTCCGCCCTGCATGGAACTGCTCGCAGACCGCAGCCTCTACCCCGGCGAAAGAGTCATCTGTCCCACCATGTTCCCCGCCGAACGCCGCAAAAAGGACGAAGGCGCCGCCTGGATGGCTGATATTGCCAAAGACGCCTTCGAAGGCGGTCATGTGGTGGTGAATGTGGAGAAAGGCGGCAAAC
>JAEEGK010021141.1_pt1 | contig 13778 bp, 11 predicted proteins | sample 8958771 | NCBI WGS metagenome assembly JAEEGK01 (sample SAMN16246547, study PRJNA631951) | gut metagenome | biome: gut microbiome; feature: rumen; material: SC-attached | host: Bos | place: Iran: Karaj | collected 2018-10 | reverse complement strand
TTTATTTGAAAAAGAAATTAAAGTTGGGGATTGGGGATTGGGGATTGGGGATTGGGGATTGGGGATTGGGGATTGGGCCCAATCCCCAATCCCCATATCAATAAATTAATAATTTTTTTATAGATTTTAAATATAAAATAATAAATCTTTATTTTTAATTCTTTTATTTCATTTATTATTATCATTTATTTTTTAAATTTAAAATTTAAAGTATATATTATTTAATATTAATTAAGTTAAATGAATAATACAACTAATTATATAATTATTCTAAATTATCTTCATAAATATTTCCCTATTTTTTATTTTTTATATTTTTTAAAAAAATCCTTTAAATAATATATAGATTATTTAATTAATAATTTTAAATTTTAAAGAGAATATATGTAAGAATTCATTTTTAAATTTATGAATTATATTAAAAATATTTTTCATATACTTTTTATTAGGTAAATAAAAAAATTAAATCAAAAAATTAAATGAAAAATAGGATTGAAAGAAAAACAATAAATTAGATATTATTGATTAGTAAAATATTTAAGTATATAATAATATTATAACAATTGAGAATAGTTTAAAATATGTATTTGTTTTTAATTTTTTTTTATTTTAATTTTCATTTTCTTTTATAATAATTATTATATATTTTATAATAATTATTGTTAATTTGTTGTTGACTAACACTTTACATCTTCTTTATCAATTATTTGTTTAGTAATTTTTTTTATTTCTGATAATTATTATATTTCAATGATATTAATAATGACAGTTTATAAAACTAAAATATTAAAATTAATTTAATACATTATAAAAAAATTTTTATAGGTAATTTGAAATCATTCTATATTCTTAAACTAATATTTTTTTTATTAAAATTGATTATTTTATTTAAACCATTTTATTATTCTTTAATCTTTTGAAGAAGTTACAAAATTATTTATTTTATAAGCATTATTTATTTAAATTAATTATTTATTCTGAAGAAGTAATTGTTGAATTTAACATTTAAAAAACAATTTAATGAATATCAAATATGGATTTCATAAATATAAATTTTTCTTTAATATTTAATTTAAAAATAATAATATATTATTATGAATTAACATATACTGAATATATTTTTCCAAAATTCTAATATTAATGATAAAATTAATAATTTAAAATTATATATAAATATATTACTAATAATTAGATAATGATTGAAGAAAATTAAAAACATATCCAAAAAAAATTATCTCTATAAAAAAAGCCAAAAAAAAAAAAATATAAAAAAATGAAAATAATATATTTCCTTCCATTATTAATATTACAAACATCAGCACGTTCAATAAGTTCAAAAGGATTAGCACTAATAAAAAAATATGAAGGTTTTAAAGCAAAAGCATACTATTGTCCAGCTGGAAAATTAACAATAGGATACGGAACAACAACTGATGATGAATCAGTGATAGGAACAAAAATTAAACCAGGAATGACAATTTCTGAAAAACAAGCATCATTATGGTTACAAATATCATTAAATAAAAAATATGCACCAAAAGTAAATAAATATAATAATAAATATCATTGGACTCAAAATGAATTTGATGCTTTGGTTAGTTTTGCTTATAATATTGGTTCAATTGATGAATTATGTGCTCATGGTAAAAGATCAAAATCACAAATTGCTGATGCTATGTTAGAATATAGAAGAGGTGGTGGAAGAGTTTTACCTGGTTTAGTTAATAGAAGAAGAGAAGAAAGACAATTGTTTCTTTCTGGAGGTAGTAGTGCAATAAATAAAGAATTTGGAAAAAATAGTTTAAATCAATTTGCTAAAGAAGTTATTAATGATGAATGGGATAGAATTTAAAAAGGGAAAAAAGAAGATTATTTTATAAAAATATTTGAAATGATAATTATTTTTTAGATATTTTTTTGGTTTATTATATTAGTTTAATTATTTACTTAGGAGAATTTTTTGTTTTTTTTTATTTTAATTGATTTTTATGAGATATTTTTAAAAATTGTATAATAATTGATTTTTAATAATATATAATAATTTTAAATAACAAATAAAAACTTTTAAAAATAAATAATTTAAATAAAAAAAAATTTTAATAACTTTGAAAAGTATAACATTCAATATTTAAAATTGTAAAATTATTATCAGGAGAAAGTGAAAGTGATGGATTATGAAAAGTTTTAGTTTGTTTTGAATAACCATTTTCAAAATCATTTTCTAAACTTAATGAAAAATTTTCTCCAGTCAAACCAAAAGAAACTCTATTATAATCAGTATAAATATATCTTTCATTTTCTTCAGTTGATAAATAAATATGAATTTTATTGGAATTAAAAAAACTAAAAATAAAAGTTTCACCATTACCATATAATTTATTAGGATTATATTTAAAACCATCATTTGAATAAGCACCAAAAATTGAATTAAAATTATCTTTAATAAATAAGATTAAACTCTTGTAATTATCTGTTTTATTTAAAAAAGTTTTTATTGATGAACCATCATGTCTTAAAGAATATAATAATGTCATATCTTTATATTGTTCATTATATGGTAAATTATTATGTAAATCTATTAATTGATAATTATTTATTATTTCACTTTCTTTTGATAGTTTAGGAATAAAATTTGTTTTATTTTCTTCTGTAAAATAAGGGTAATTTCCAATATTTGATATTGTATAATTTTCAATTTCTGATATTATTTGATTTATTTGTTCTAAATATTTTTGATTTTTATTAATTATATAATCATCTAATTTTATATTTATATTATTTTCATTATTTATTAAATTGTCATAAGATATTGTTTCTTCATCTGATAAAGTGGATTGGACTAAAGGTTTTTTATCAATTTTTTCTATATTTTGTTTTATATTTTAATTTACCTTTGTCCATAAAAAAATTATTTTATTATTTTTCATATTTTTGATAAATAAATGATTAGTTTAAAATTCATTTTTTGGAAAATGAATAATAATTAATATCAATGAAATATCAAATGAAGATATAATTTAATTAATTAAAGAAAATTATATTTTGTAATGAATATTCAAAGTTATATAATATGAATATTTTATGAAAAGTTAAAATTAAATGTATTAATGTTAGAAAAAAACAAATTAAATTGTTTATAAATAAATTTGAAAAAAAATAATAATTATAAAAATAATGGAAATTAACTACAGATATGTAAACAGAAATTAAATAAATTAACATTTTTTTGAAATAATCAGATTGAAAAAAATATTGTTTAGAAATTCATTAAATCAAAATAATAAGATAAAACATAATATTATCAAATATAAGAATAAAATTGCAAATAAGAAAAAAGTTTATATTTTATTAATTTAAATGATTTATTTTTGAATTTTACAAGATGAAATAATTTAATTTAGTTATTATTTATTTGTTTACAAAAAACATTAAAATACTTTCAATAAACCAATATATAAAAAATTAAAGTTTTTTTTTACTTTTTAGTTAATTAAAAACAATAAAATAAATTTATAAAATTGTAATTATAAAATTGTATAAAATAATCAAATTTAGCAAGAAATTTTATTAATTATACTTGAAATTCCAATTACAAAAGCTTGAATTGGAGCAAATGGAAATTGAAAATCTAAAGCATATTTATTATTTTCTATTTTTCCACATTGAAGAACTGAAATATTTTTATCATTTTCCAAAATAAAATTTTTATAATTTCTTAATCTTACTCTTTGATTAAAATCTAAAACAAATTTTTTAAATTCCGGATTCCAAATTGGCTTTTTATTCTTAAATTTAGAAGATAAATTATTATTAAAAGTTTCAACTTTTAAAGACCTTAATCCTGATAATCCTAAAATATTTATATCATACTTTATTTCTAAGTTTTTTTTATAATTGGTTTTATTTTCACCTAAATAAAATATAAATTTATTTCTTAATAAATTTGATTCTATTTTCCCTAAATATTTAAATACTTTTTTTTCTATTGACATATAAATTTTTATTTTTATTTTTTTTAATATTTTAGAGATTTTTCCTATTAAGAAAATTTTATTATTTAACACTAATTCTTGTTCATAATCATAATTTAAAATATTATTATTTAAATCTTTATTAAATGAAAATAAACATCTTTTCTTTATATTAATATTTGAAGATAAAGTTGAATTTTCGGGAATTGGAGTAAATAAAAAGTTTCTAATTAAATTTTCAGTTAATATTTTTTTAATAATATATGAATTAATTGTTTTATATAAATCTTCATTTGATTTATTTTTAATATTAAAATCAAAATACGTTACTGATTTATTTTTAGGATTTAAAAAACGAGAAGAATTAAAATTTTCAATTGGAAAATTATTTCTATCAGTTAACACTTTTCCTCTTTTTTTATCTGAATTTTCATTATCATCTAATAAAGTAAGTGGAATTTTATTAATATTAAATTTAAGTGCATGATTTAATTTTGAATCAGAACCACCTAATTAAATGTAATTAATATATTTTTTTATTTTTACTTGATTCATGAGATAAAATTGAAGTTATTTTTTTTTTTTATATATTCCAAATTCTGAAAAATTATCATTTCTCTTAATATCAATTATCACTTCAATATTTCTATTAGACATTTTTTTAATATAAAAATTAAAATTAGAAAAAAAAAATATATAAATAAAATAAAAAACAAAAGAATAACAATAAAATATCTCAATATAAAAAAACTAAAAAACCTTAAAACTCAAAAATAAAAAAAAAAATAAAAAAAAACAAAATTTTAAAAACCAAAAAAAAAAAATATTTTAAACAATATTAGCATAATTATCCCCAATTTGCAATTGAATATCTTCAATTCTTTTTTGAATATGAAGTAACTGATTTTTAATAACAACTTGATCAGTATTTAATTGAGAAATTTGTTGTTGTAATCTAGAATTTTCTGCTTTTTGATGAGATAAACTTTTTTGAACTTCTCCATCCATTCTAGTAATACTTGATCCAACATTATCTTCAATTTGTTTTGCTTTTGCTTCAATATATTCTGGAATATTCTCATTTCCTCCTTGAAATTCTTTAAAATCTTGTTTATGATCATCCATTGCTTTTATTAAGTTGTTTAAACTTTCGTTTAATATTTCATATTTTTCTGTTAAATTTGCTAATGTTGTATCGTTAAATGATACTTTATCCATGTTTACGTTTGAGGAACCTGATTGATATGATTTTTGGTTTTTTGAGGCTAACATTTTTTTTTTTAATTATAGTTTTTGTCAGTTTTTTAATTTTTTTTATTTGTTTTTTTTTTTTTTTTTTGATTTTAGGTTATTTAATTATTCATTATTTGTTTTTTTTTATTTTTTTTATATTTTTTTTTTTAATTTTGTTTAATTTATTTTGTTGTTTTTTATTGTCTAAATAAGAATTTTTTATATTATTTTTATTTAATTTTCATATCATTTAAAATAAAATATTTAAAAGAACAATATTTAAAAATTTATTTATAAAAAAACATCATATCAAAAAGTAAAAAATGGACAAAAATATAATGCAAAAATTAATAATTCAAAAAAGTCAAAAAGAAAATGATTTAGATTCATATTTTGATGATACATCAGAACAAGAAAACTACTTATTTCAAAGTAAAAACTCAAACGACTATTTTAACAGTAGTTCAGATTCAGACATTGAATACAAAACAAAAAAACCAGAAATTACATATATTACAGAAACAAATCATTATGGAAGAGTAAAAATATATTTTTTAATAAATTACAAAAAAAAAAAAATTTTTTTTTTTTTAAAATTCCAAATAATAAATTTTAGTTTGATGAAATTTTAGGAAATGGTTCCTATAAAAAAGTATATAGAGGATACGATTATAATGAAGGAAGAGAAATCGCATGGTATGAAATAGAAATAACAGATTCAGAAGAAAATAATTTAAATAAAATAAAAGAAGAAATGTCAATAATGAAAAATTTAAAACATCCAAATATAATACAATATTATTATGGTTGGCTTGATCAAAATAAAAAAAAAGTTTATATGATAACAGAATTTTTCACAGGAGGAACATTAAAAAATCATTTAAAAATATCAAAATCTCCTCGTTTAAGAGTAATAAAAAAATGGATTAAAGAAATATTAAATGGATTAAATTATTTACATTCAAAAGAAATAATACATAGAGATATAAAATGTGATAATTTTTTTTTTGATAGAATAAATGGAACAGTTAAAATAGGAGATTTAGGAGAAAGTCAATTTTTAAAAGGATATAAATTTTTAAGTAATTTCGTTGGAACAAAAGGATTTATTGCGCCTGAAGTACATGAAGGAAAATATAATACAAAGGCTGATATTTATTCTTTAGGAATGGCAATTATTGAAATGTTAACTTTAGAAACTCCTTATAAAGAATATGATGGAATTTTACAAATTTATGATAAGGAAAAAAAAAATATTTATCCTGAGAGTTTAAAAAAAATTTGTAATTTAAATGTTGTTAATTTTATTAAATTGTGTTTAAAAAATCAAAATGAAAGACCTTCTGCTAAAGAATTATTATGTAATAAATGGTTAAATGATGATTTAAGTGATGAGAATGATAAACCTGTTTATATTAAAGAAAAACTTAGGATGAATATTTTTAAAATGAATTATTTAAAAAATGGAAATTTAGATAAGAAAAAATATTGCTTTAATCAAATTAATTCTTTTTCTCCTCGTTATTTAGAAAATACTAAAAAAATTCAAAGAGAATTTTGTTATAGTCCAGAAATTCAAAGAGGAATTTCTTATGATCATGATAAAAAAAATCAAAATCAATATTTAATTGATAGAAACTCATCTAAGGAAACTATACAAACTGAAAGTACTTTTGATTCAAATAGAAATTTGTATAATATTAAAAAAAATTCTTCTTTTAAAATTGGTATTAAGGATATTAATAAAGATGAACAAAAAAATCAAAATGAAATTGAAATACAATTTATTATTGGGAAATATGGATGGAAAAATAAAAGTAAATTATTATATTTTATTTAATATAATTTTTTTAGAAATGTTAACTTGTCCTTATAATTTAAAAATTGATACTGTTGTTGGTTTAATTAATGAATTAACGAAAGCAATTAATTTAGATAAAGATGATATTAAAATTTTAACGAAAAAATTAAATGAATCAATTCAAAATTATATGAATAATAGAAGAAAAATATTAGATGAATTTAATAAAAAGTATAATTCCTTTGTAAATTCAATAAATAATATAAAAAATTGTGATTATTTTAATAATTTAAATAAATTATGCGAAAATAATATTAATATAGATAATAATAATCAATCTGATTTACTTAGTAAATTAGAATCTTTTAAACGCATAAAAGAGACTTTATCGAAATTGTTTTAAATGTAATTAATTTTATAAAAATTGTGAAAGAATTAAATTATATTTCATTAGTACGAGTATAGAACTTATTAAGTTATATTTAATTTGTTAAGAAAAACAATTTTGATATTTGTAAAAGAAAATAATATATATAAAAAGAAATTGTTAATATTATAAAGACTAATTTTGAATTATTAATTAGATAATAACTGAAAAATAAAAATAATATAATTTAATAATTTAATAATTTTTTAAATTTTAAAAATAAACATATTTTTAAAATATAAAAAAAAATAAATGAAAAAATCAGAAAGTACAAATGAAAAAATGGATATAAAAAAGCTTCTTTTATCAAAAGAAAATGTATTTTTAAAACAAGATGAAATATATAATTTAATAAAAAAAGATTTTAGAAAAAAATTAGGCCGTCGTGCATTAAAATTATTACCATTAAAAATTTCAATATCAAATAAAACAACATCAAATAATTCTCCAAAAATAATATCTCCAAAAAGAAGAGTAAAAAAATCATTAATTCCAATTCCTCCAAAAATAATAGGAACAATACCAAATTTAACATTAAAAAATAATAATCCTCATACTTTATTAAGATCACTTTCATTTTCAAAACAAAAAAGAAATTATTCAATTGATTCTTCATTATTAGATGATAATATTTATAGTAGTTTAGATAGAAAAATTTCATTAGATAAATTAGTAAAATTAAGAACTTCTTTTTTTAATAATCAACCTTTAACAAAAGGTGAACTTACTGAAATGATGTTTGGGAAAAGTATTCCTTTTTATCAATCTAAAAATTTTACTGATGATTATCAAAAAAAAATTATGGAAGTTTTATCAAATAGACCTCAATTACTTTTAAATTTAATTGAAAATCAAAAAGTTACTCGTAGTGAAGTTATTGATTATTTTAATTTACATGCTTTAAAATTAAGTTGGAATGATAATTTAGAAAAAAAATATAGAGAAATTGTTTATTTTAAAAATAAGACTAATTCAAATATTTTGAAAACTACTTTTTTTTTAGTTAATATTGGTTTTCATAAAATTTTAAGAGAAAAATTTGAAGAAAAACATTTAGTAACTTCTAAAAATTATTCACAAAAAGAAATTGATGAATTTGCTATTATTTATGATAAAATTAAAAAAATAAAATTAAATGTTTTATTAAATGGTTATTCTAAAATAGAAATGATTTATCATATTAGAGATCAACTAATTCATAATAAAATAAGTAAAATTAGAAATGAATTTTTTGAAAGAAAAGTAATTAAATTTAGAAAAGGAAGAAATAAAAGTGAAGATAGATTATTTAAAATTAATGAAGAAACTAAAAATAATTTAGCAGATTTAGCAAAAGATTTATTTCATTTAGAAAAAATAATAAAAAAATTTCCAGAGAATAAAACTTGTAATTTAGGTTATTCAAAACAAATTAATAAATTAAATGAATGTATTCATGATAAATCAGATTATAAAAATATAATTAAAGTTGATAAAATCAAAAAATCAAAAAATTATTATAGAAAATTAATTCAAAAACTACAAAAAGAAAGATTATTACCAAAAAAAAATGAATTAATTCCATTTTTATGGACTAAATTTTATAATAAAAGTTTTCAAAATAAAAAAATAATCAAATATTTAATAACATTAATTCAATCAAATTTTAGAGGATATATAATAAAAAAATGGTTTAATAAAATACAAAAATCAGTAAAAATAATACAAAAAAATTTAGGTAAATATTTAGATTCAAAAAAAATGGTAATGAGTCTCTTTAAATTAGCAGTAGATGAAATAAAACAATTTGATAAATTTAATCCTGAAATTTATAGAGCTCCAGCAAGAAGAATTAGACAAATTATACATGCTTTATTAAGAAATTTTCCATCTCATTCTTTTTTTATGTTTAATAAAGATATTAAAGCAATTAATTTATTATATGATAATAAATTATATCCTAAAAGAATTTTAATTGGTAATATTGTCAGATCTCATAAATTATTAATTTTTCTTGATAATTGTCTTTTTAAATTATATCATCAAAATGAAAAATAAAAATACAAAACAAATTAAAACAAAAAATAATTCAAGAAAACAAAATTAAAATCAAGCTACATAATTTATAAACAATAAACAAAAATTATAATTATTATTTTTAATATTTTTATTAAAATAATTTTCTTTTAAAAATAAATAATTTTATAATGAAAAGTGATAATACATCAAAATATACAGAAGAACGAGCAACATTAATAATATCAGACACAAATACATTATATTCCCCTCAACCAGGAAATATAATTTTTAAATTTGCAGATGGTTCAATATCAGAATATGATATAAATTCAATTTCTATTATAAATCCAGTTTTATTTTCTAATATTGATAAAAATGGAAATTATGAAATTATTCTTCCAAATTATATAAATAAACCAGTTTTAATGGATTTTTTATTTATTGTTAAAAATGGAATTGGAGAACTTGAAGAATATCCTGGAAATAATCCAAATAAATTTTTAAATTTAATTAGAATAAGTGAATATTTTAAAAATGAAAAAATTTCAGTATTAATAATAAATGAAATAGTTATTAAGAAAGTAAATGAAGAAAATGCATTTGATTTGTTAGATTTTTCATATGAAAGATTAAATACAAATAGTAATGAAGAACTTGATAATTGTTATTTTGAATTATTTTATCGTTGTCTTGAAATTATTGGAAATAATGAACATTTATTTTTAAAAAATATTGATAGAATAAAACATTTAGATAAAAAAGTTATTGATGAATTATTACAAAAAACTTTTTCTCATTTAGTTTATGGAAATTATATTTATATTGAAAGTGATGTTGATGATAATTCAAGTAATGAAATTGAACCTGAAAATTATTTTGAAACTATACAAGATGAAAATCAAGTTAATAAAAAAAAAAAAAACTAATTTTATTTCTTTAAAAAATTTAAATGATTTAATTACTTGTTTATATGATATTTATGAAACTGATAATTTTTTTAAATTATTAACTTTAGAATATATGTCTCTTTTTTCACAAGAATCTATTAATGAATTAAATGATGCGCCAAATCCAACTTTTCATATGAAAATTAATTTAAATGAAATTGATAATTATTATGAAGAATTTCCGATTAATTTTTCTATTAATAATAAAACTATTATTTTTATTATTTTTTATAAAATTAGTGATGATAGTTTAAATGTTTGTATGAAGTTTAGTAATTCAAATAAAAAAAAACAAGATAAAAATAATATTATTCCTCAAATTGAAGAAAATTTTTGTTTTAATATTTTTACTTTTTTATCAATTGTTAAATTAACAAGAGGAAATAATACAAAACCATTATCTTCTCAAACAAATTTAAAATGTTTAAATAATAATAAAAGTATGCATTCTATTTTTAAAATTGCAAATTTTACTTCTGCAATAAATAAATCTATTTATCAAATTAAAGAGTCATGTTCAGGTGAAAGTTATAATAATAATAATGAATATTTTAATATTTCTATTAATTTAAAGTTATGTTATATTCATAGTGTTTTATCATCTTATCTTTTAAGAAATTATTCTAAATTATGTCATCAACCAGAAATTCATAAAATTACAAAACAATTATTAATTTTGATTATAAAAAATAAATTATTAAATAAAAATGATGAAAATGATATTGTTATTGGAATTAATAAATGGTTAAATGATGAAATAAATATTAAAGAAGATATTACTGAATTATTTGATGTTATACAATGGGATAAAGTAAATGATGAATATATTTTTGAATTAATTATTAAATATTCAAATATGATTGTAGGTAATGAATTAGTTGAAAATATTTTTATAAAAGCATTTCAAGAAAAATATAAAAATTATCCTTTTATTTCTGAAATTATTAAAAATTTATTTAAAGCTTCAAGTATAATAAATTATGGTTCTTTATTTACATTAATGAAAAAAAATGAAAAATTCAATTTAGCATATTTAAGTAATAATATTCATGCTTCAAAATTAAATAATAATCATAATAATTCAAATAATAATCCAAGTATATCAAATAATCAAATAACAAATAATAGTAATAATACAAATAATACAAACACAAATAATTCAAATAATTCAAATACAAAAGAAAAAAGTAAGGAAAAACAAAAAAGAATCTCAAATAGTTTTAACGAAGTAAATAAATCAAATAAATTAAATACAACATCAAAAAAGGAAAAAACAACTAAAAAAATTGTAAAAAATCCACCAACTCCTATAGAAAATAAAAAAGTAATAAGTTATTTATTAAAACATAAGGTTGATACAAGAAATAAACATATTCCATCTCAAGGAAGAAATTCAAATAATAAAAATGGTATAATATCAAAAATAAAAAAAACTCGGAACCCTAATATTGATGATTTAAATAATATTCCAAGAGAAATTTATGTTACTGATAATAGTTTTTATAGAACAAAAATGATTAATCCACTACATAAATCTTTCACAAATAAAAATAGTAGTGAAAATAATAATTATAATATCCCTATATCTATGTTTATTAAGTAATTAAATAAAGTTTTTATTTTATTATTAATTTTTAGTTTTATAAAAAAAACAATTATTCTAATTAAAAAAGATTTATATAAACATTTTTTCAATGGAATCAAATTTAATATATATTATTTTCTTAAGTTTATGTAAATATGGATAGGGATAATTTAAAAATATATAGTTTAAATTAAAGTATAAAATTAAAATATAAATAAATAATTTCCATTAATTATATTTTAATCAATAATTTGAAAAAAAAATAAATATAAATGACGTCTAAATAAATATATAAAATAAATAAAAAAAGAAAAAAAGAAAAAACAAAAGTAAATAAATAATTTTCAAATAATCATTTTTAAAATTAGTAATTATTTAGAAAAGTAATAATAAAAAAATACTTATTCTAAATAATTCATTTAATATTATATAATCCCTTAATAATAACTTAAATAATTATGAAAATTTACTATATTTATATAAATTTTTTTTTAATTAAAAAAAATGGATTGTGAAACTATTGAAATAATAAAACAAAACATATATACATATCTTATAGAAATAAAAGAGAAAAAAGACCCAAAAAACACTTATGATATAGTTATCAACAGAATAAATGAAATAACAAATACAATATTTGAAATTAGACTCTATTATAAAACAACTCAAGAATTATATGATAGATTCATTTATAAAAAATTTTCAAAAATTTCAAAATCATGTAACAATAAAATAGAGCAATCTATTTTTAATTCTCTTTCAAAAAAAGGATTTGGGCCAAAAATATTATACATTGATCCAAAACATACTTTTAGAATTGAAGAATGTTCTTCAAAAAATTATCATTTAAAAAGAAACCAAAAATTTCAAAGTGATATAATTGAACAAATTATTCAAATTATTGTATCTTATACTTTAATTGCAAATATTTTTTCATTTACTTTAAAATGTGATGATCAATTAAATTCAAAATTTAAAATATTGATTAATGCTTTAAATAAAGAATCTGATAATGATTCTTTAAAAGAAAATAATTTTTTTGATATGTGTTTTAAAAATATTTATCAAAAAGCTTTAAATGGTTTTAAAGAATTTGGTGAAAAATTTAAAAAAAGATGTATTAAATGTACTAATAAAACAATATTTGAAGAATTTCAAAAATTAGAATTTTTTATGAATAATTTTAAATTATTATTTAAAAATGCTTTTCCTGAAAAAAGTTTTATGGTAATGAATCATAATGATTTTGGTCAAAGGAAAATTATATTAAAAGATGATAATAAAGTTAATGTTATTGAAAATGATTTTGCTTCATTAAATTTAATTGGTTTTGATTTTGTTAATTATTTAAATGAAAGTTTTTTTAATTATATACCAAATTATGAATTTAATGAAGAAGAATTAAATTTAGATGATTGTTATTTAATATATTTAAAGTTTATTAATAAATTTGAAGAGTTTCATTCAGAATTAAAAGAAAGTGAAGAAGGAAAAAAAATTTTAGAAGAAATCAAATCTAAAAATTATTATTTGAATTTACATTGTTTAATTAATATTTTTTGGGTTTTACATTGTTCACTTTATTTAAATCTTGAAAAGTTTATTAATAATGAAGGATTTAATTATTTTAATCATGCTATTGATAGAATTAAATTATATGAAAAAGTTTCTGAAAAAAAAGAAGAAGAAGAAGAAAAAGAATTATCTGATGATGATGATGATGATTTTGATAATAATAATTCTATTGATTATGAAGATTAAAAAATTTAATTTTTAAAAAAAAATAAAAAAAATTTATTTTTTTATTTTTATAAAT
>JAEEGK010021138.1_pt1 | contig 13779 bp, 7 predicted proteins | sample 8958771 | NCBI WGS metagenome assembly JAEEGK01 (sample SAMN16246547, study PRJNA631951) | gut metagenome | biome: gut microbiome; feature: rumen; material: SC-attached | host: Bos | place: Iran: Karaj | collected 2018-10 | reverse complement strand
ATTGGCTGTGCGCTGCTCGTAGTTGTCGGCGTAGAGCGTTGTTGTGGTGTTTGAGCCGTTCACAAGCACTGTTTTGGTGCGCTGGTGGTCGGGGCCGTAGGTGATGGTGAGCGTGTTAGTGCCCTGCACCACGGTTGCCACCTTGTTGAAGGCGTTGTAGGTGAGGCTGGCCGCTCCCTGAATAAGGTTGTCGGTGTTCTCAACCTGCACCACGGCGTTTTTCTTGCCGGTGTCGTAGGTGTATTTGCCAATGCCGGTCTTGCTGGCAATGTTGCCGTTCAGCGCATAGCTTGTGCCGGTGTTGAGGCGATCGAACTGGTCATATTTGAATGTTTCAGTACCGTTCATTCCGGTGCGCTGCGTGAGGTTGCCGGTGGCGCCGTCGAATGTGTATGTCATTTTGTGCAGCGAGCCGGCTTGGCGTATGATTTCCTGCTCGGTGAGCAGGCCCTTGTCGGAATACTTGCGTGTAACATACAGCGGCTGCGTGCCAAGCGCCCAGCGGCGTTGCGTGCCGGTATAAGAGTCGCGCTCCCACACTCTCTGCCCGCCAATCTTTATGGCAGCGAGGTAGCCGTTGGCGTCGTATGTGTAGTTTTCGGTCATTCCGTCGGGGAAAGTCTGCGTTATTCTACTAAAAAACTGTTCATCAAAAACTATTCATCTTTGACACAGCGGACAGGAAATCGATATATTTTTTGGGGTAATTTATGGAGAAACACCTCTCGTTCGTTTGCCCAAGCACAAAAATGATATTTATTGACGGAATCAGCTGGGTTTACAATCCAAATATTATTCCTCCCCACATAATTTAACCCAATTTTCACGGCAAAACAACCTATATTGATTTGGCTTTTTCCTCCTGGTATCCAGTCATTATATGAGGGGAAAATAGTCAGCAGATATTCTATTTCGTCTTTTTCGGGGAGCGACCATCCGTCGGGGCAAACATTTTGGGCAGTCTTCCAATCGTATAGGTATCCGCTTGCATCAAGGTTATCTCTATCGTTATCAACAATCAAATACTTCCCTTCTGCCGGTTCAAAAGCCAGATTTGCTGCCAGCCAGGTTTTGTTGTTTACTTCAACCGTAGGGTATTCCTTTCCGTCGCGTGGGTCGATAAAGATGTTGTCAAGATGATCAAACATTGATACTGCCTTGCTTATTTCTTGTTTATCAACCTTTTGTGCAACACACCTGAATCCTAACCAAGGCTCCGTAATAGAATATTCAATGTTGGTTTTAGAATTTTCCGACTGGCCGAATTGATAATTTCCTCCTCGTGCAACACCTTCAGTTTCTGTCATTTCAGAAACATTTGTATATAAATCGTAAACGCCATTATCTTGAGGATATGGCATAAAACCGCAATTTTCAAGTTTGCCGGATATATGGCATTCATCAGGTAGCGTCACGGCTGATGCTATTACATCCCATTCTTCAAGGGTGGGCAGCCGGTAAACAAAGTTGTTTTGTCCGTTCACTATGGTTCGCCATTCACAGAAGGCAACGGCCTGGTCGTAAGTTATGCCCGTAATGGGGTATGACAGTATTTCGCCAGTCTTGCCACCGTACCAGGTTCCTCGCTTATTTGTGCCGTTTTTTTCATAATAACCTATCGGCTGCATTGTGCTTCGGCCATTCAAAACGGTGAAATATCGTTCGTCATCTGTGATGTGCTTCCATATTTCGGGGGTGACACAGTTACTATCGGGCAAAAGCATTTGTGCGGCTTTTGTTCCTTTGTGCATAAGCGTCCAATAGTAAAACGACAGCCAGGAACCCACATCAACCTCGCAGTCATCGACATACAGGTCGTCGGAGATTTTCACAAGTGGATACGGAGCTTTTTGTGCAAACAGGTTAATGCTTAACAACAACAATATGATTATGAAAAAGTGTGTTTTCATTATAATATGATTTGTGTTAATATTTGGCAGTTCTGTCCTCGTTGTAATGGTAAGAATACCAATAATCTAATACTGTCTTTTGGTATTTCACCTCAAAATATATGTCAGAAAGACATATTAAGCTATCTGCATACTTTCCAATATAACCGGTCTTAATGACTCTCGGGCCCAATGATCTCATCCTAAACCATCTTTGGCCACAAATATCCTTACCGGTGTGAGGGACTTTAACGTTATGCAAATGAATATCTTTAACCATACTTAACATAAATACGGTTTCTATGCCCATATCTAAACGTTGGCCATCGCTAAGTCCCTTACTAAAAACAGTATATATGCCACCCCACGTATTATCATGCCGATCGGCATCCCATCCAACAGGTCCAATATGATATGAATGAAACTCGAATATTCCATTATTCATATTATCCGATATATTATCGGTTATGTTAATGCCTGCAATCTGCCTTAATCTTACATAATTACCAGTATTTTTGGCGAACTTTCCAGCTGATAACAATTCCGGATCTGTCATTAATGCTGATGAAACTGCATAAGCACCATAACTCCATACTCCATTCCAGCCAGCCTTGTCAGCCGCTTTCATTTGAGAACTATGAGAGGTAGTGTTTAGTATGGACAAAGCTGCAAATTGGCCTCCATAGTAACTGCTGGAAGGGCCAAGGACTGCACTTGCTCCTTCTGCAAAAGTTGTAGCTGAGCCTGCTCCTTCGGTCAATGCGATATCACCGGCGCCTAATGTATTCCACCCAACCCAAGCCGTAAAAGCGCCAAAACCACCAGCAGCAAAAGCCTTTCCTGTCCAATTGCCTGTGGCAAGTCCGTATGAAACATAACCGGCAACGAAACCCACAATACCAGCTACAAGATCATCGTAACCAAACCAATACCCATTGGGGTCAGTATACTTCAACGGATTATTCAAGCAATAAGCATATCGGTTGTAATTCTGCGGATTCTCCGGTGCCTGCACGTACGGGTCAGGTGAGAGGAATCGGCCAAGTAGCGGGTCGTAAAACCTTCCGTTCATATCAATGAGCCCAAACTGGTTCCAGTGCTCGTGGCCGGTGTAGCCGCGGGTGAGGCCAATGGCGTTGGTGCTCACAGTCTGATTGCCCCAGGCGTCGTATGCGGCTGAGAATTTTGTGTTGCCAATATAGTCGTATGCTCGAATGATGCTGCCAAGGTGGTCTGTCTCAATGTAGTATGCCGTGGCGGTGTTGCCGCTTTTCACATACACGGCGGCAAGGCCGTCGGGGCTGGCAACGTAGTGGTATGTGGTGGTAACACCATTAGCGGTGCGCTGCTCGTAGTTGTCGGCGTAGAGCGTTGTTGTGGTGTTAGAGCCATTCACAAGCACTGTTTTGGTGCGTTGGCGGTCGGGGCCGTAGGTGATGGTGAGCGTGTTTGTGCCCTGCACCACGGTTGCCACCTTGTTGAAGGCGTTGTAGGTGAGGCTGGCCGCTCCCTGAATAAGGTTGCCGGTGTTCTCCACCTGCACAACGGCGTTTTTCTTGCCGGTGTCGTAGGTGTATTTGCCAATGCCGGTCTTGCTGGCAATGTTGCCGTTCAGCGCATAGCTTGTGCCGGTGTTGAGGCGATCGAACTGGTCATATTTGAATGTTTCTGTACCGTTCATTCCGGTGCGCTGCGTAAGGTTGCCGGTGGCGCCATCAAAACTGTATGTCATTTTATGCAGCGAGCCGGCCTGGCGTATGATTTCCTGCTCGGTGAGCAGACCCTTGTCGGAATACTTGCGTGTAACATACAGCGGCTGCGTGCCAAGCGCCCACCGGCGTTGCGTGCCGGTATAAGAGTCGCGCTCCCACACTCTCTGTCCGCCAATCTTTATGGCGGTGAGGTAGCCGTTGGCGTCGTATGTGTAGGTTTCTGTCATTCCGTCGGGGAAAGTCTGCGTGGCCATCTGGCCGTTCGTGTTGTAAGTATACGAAAAAATCAGAGCCGTTCCGTCGATGGAATATGATTTTTTTGTCAGACGGTTCTTGTCATCATACTCGTATGCTATACTCTGGCTGCCAGTCGATTCTTTGGTCAGACGGAGTTTGTTGTCGTAAGTGTAGGTTGTTACAACTCCGCCGCAAACCTGTTTGGTGAGCAGTCCCGATGCGTTGTAGGTGTTGGTGGTGATGTTTCCGCGGGCGTCGGTCTGCTTTGTAACGCGGCCAAGAGCATCGTACTCGTATGAGGTTTTTCCTGCGTCAACATCGGTGAGCGAGGTTTGAAGGCCTCGGTTGTCGTAGGTCATTGTCGAGGCCATATAGTCCTGATAGCTGGCGTCAGCGTAACGGACCGAAACCGGCTGTCCGTTGGAACTGTATTTGTAGGTCGCAGATGTGCAGCTATTATGACTAACACTAGTTATATTACCCCACGGGTCGAAATATCTTGACAAGTTCTTGCCATTTCCTTGTGAGGAAGAAACACTTCGTTTCGAGTAAGAGTAATCTGTTGTCTGTCCTGCGCTTGTAACATTTTTTGTCAGTTGACCCAATACATTGTATGTATATTTGTCGTACACACTGATATTACCAATAACAGCTGTATTACCTGACACATTACCCGTCATTTGATCATACCCGATTGATTTTCTTACATTTACACCTTTCTCCCCAATAGATGTTGTTTCTACTTCACGGCCAAGATTGTCGTACCAAGTGGTAATAGGGGCTTGTGCTGTTGTTTTCTCAGTTACACTATATCTTCTGTAAGGCGCCGTTCCCCAACTACGAGTGTAGGTTGTACTTGTGCCATCTGGGTATTTTATTGTTGAGATATTTCCTACTGCATCGTATGAGTAATTGGTTGTCTGTAACGAGCTTTTCAAGCCTTCCCGTTTCTTCGTCATTCTCCCGAGGTCGTTGTATACATAGATGGTAATCAAGTCATTGGCCGACGAACTAACAGTATCGGCAAACCGGTTTGTGCCTTCGTAGGTGTAGGTTGTGGTAACAGGAGTTATGCCCGAGGCAGATACAGTGTGTGTCTTCAAATTTCCTAATGTGTAATATGTATATTCGTGTGTGACCGGCACTGTTGTTGATGCAGCCTCAATCATTTTGGCTACTGTGCCGTTGGTGTTGTAAGTGTATGTGGTTTTCTGTGAGAAAGCTGAGGCGTCATCGCTATGCTTCTGCGATGCAACTACTGTTTGTGGCTTGTAAACACCGCCCTTTTTCACAAACGACGCGTATTTAACCTCTTTGTACATATTTGAACTGCCGTACTCGGTACGTTGTTTGGTCAGATAATAGTTAGTGCTGTTGTAGGTGTTTATGGTAGTAACAACATCACCGTAAAAGTCCGTATGTTTGACGGTATCTGGATATGTGAAGTGACATTTCTCGTATCCGGATTTATTTTTCACGTTCAATGATGTCACAGTTATTGCAGTCTTTCCACCTTGTGCGATGGTGGTGGTTATTTTCGATGGTTCGTAGAAAGTGTTGTTCAGTGAGTTGATGGTAGTGGTAGTGCGTTTCACAACGGTGTTTGTGTTGTTAACGTAATTGTTGACATCAATTGTGGTAAAGCCCAATAATCCTCGACCTTGCAAATGGGCTTTTAGTCCAGAGTATTTGTATGTGGTATAATAGTTATACGCAACAATAACCTGTTGTACTTTTTTGACCACATTTAGAGGTGCACACACAGTAGCAACAGGGTACGAAGTGCTGTTGCCTTTTGTGTAAACATCAGCATCGCAAAGAGTTGAATATGTAATATAGGAATATGCGCCAGACTGTCCAGTCGAAATGCTTGTCAGTTTGTTGGTGTTGGCTGAAATAGATGGATTACTATAAATATGCCACGAAGGATCAACATCGGCATTAGTGCTACCATAGCAGTCGTAGCCATAATTCATTAGTTCGGTAAAGCCATCACCATTGAAGTCGCCAACAAGAAACTTGCCATTTTTAGCATCAGCTTCTTTTTTTGATGTGGCAATCGTGTCAACAGTAAGGGTTGTGCCGTTTGATTTTAGCCAGCAAGTATATGTTTTCAAAAAACTTCCGTATGGACTACTTACTTTAATGCCTAGAACTTTGTCTTGTTTTTTCTCATAATCAGCCTTTGTTATGACCACATCGTCTTTCCCATCATTGTTGAAATCGAAGACATGGCATTCAAATCTATTGTCGTCGTATCCGGTAAATCCGTTGCCATGAATGTTGCTCAATGTGCAAGCTGTTGTTTTTGTAAATGTGCCGTTACCAGTTCCGTAAAATATATACCAAATACTGTCGTCATCTTTATTTGACAGAAAATCGACAGTTCCATCGCCATTAAAATCACCTGGCATTATCATCTTGGCATCACATAAATTTGTTCCTGTGGTTTTCTTTGTGTCAGAAAAAGGTGATGTGCCTACATCAACTCCTTGATTCCAGTAAATGGTGTAGCCGCTATCGTAAATCACCAATAAGTCTTGAAGTCCGTCACCATTATAATCTGACGTAAATAATTTTTCCGGATCTGATGGCAAACTCATCCTGAATGAACAGGGAACCGGCTTGTTTTCTTTATTATCATGCCTCCAGATTGCTAACTCGTATTTACCATTAACTTTTTCGTCACCTAACTGCACTATATTTGTTGTCCCGTTATTGAAAAAATCGCCATACGTCATAATCGGCGGATTTTTAGAATGTAAAACATACGTATTGATTTTTTTCTTCTGATTATTTGTTTGTATATACAAATCTATGTAAAATACCTTTTGGGGTTTGGATTGCAAAAAATCGTATAATATAAGGTCATGATTGCCTTTGCCGTAAAAATTTATCACACTTCCGACCGCTGACGAACCCATAACATCTTTTGAAATAAACACATCTTTGGGGTATCCTTCAACCTCATATTTAAAATTAAGTTTTGACCCATCCTGAACTTCATATACACGTACGGATTTGCTATTGTCGTTATCAACCAAAGCGATTACATCAGATATTCCGTTACCTGTAACATCGCCGCAAGTAAACATTTGGTCATCAAAGTTGTAGCTCTGACCACTCACGCTGCTGGCATAAGGGGTGGCGGGAAAGGTTTTCCATCCCAGTGTCACCGGTGGCAACTTTGTCGAGCCAAAACTCTCCTCAACTTTTGTCAAACGGGAAAAAGCATCGGTGTTTGAGTAGGTCAGCGTGTACTTGTTGCGCTCCACATTGTTGGTTTTTACGGTAACGCTTGAAAGACGTCTGTACATTGAGCATTTGACGCCGTTCACAATATATGGCATAACATCGTTGCGGTTTTCATACCCAAAAGTCACAATGTTGCTCAGCCCGGTTGATGCGCCCAAGTTAGTGCCATACTGAACTGATGACAGATAAACACAGCCATTGAGAGTTGTGTATGAGTAATACATCACATTGCCACACCTGTCTTCTACTTTGCTCAGATACCAAGCATACGCCACGCCGATGGCTGTGGCTTTGTACTCATAGTAGGCTATATTGCCGTTCTGCAACTCCGCTTTAAATCCGTTGGTTGTTTTAGTGAAATAGTCCGCCGGAGAGTTCTCTGGGCGGAAGTCGTTTTCTCCCGTTTTCTGTATGAGTCTTACACCGTCAATGCTATACACGTCGTTGTCGTTGTAGCCAATACCCTTGGCCGTACCGTCGTGGTAAATATCCTTGACTGTAGGAGTTATGACAGATGTTCCGTAGATTGAGACACCCATACCAGCCACACCATTACCGCTTTGGCTGTTATAGACAAGGCCGAGACTTGGCACCAACCCGTTTATGCCTTCAGGCAAATCGAATGGTAAAGTGTAAGTGGCTGCGCCACTCTCGCTTACGTTAAATACCCCGCCCATATCGCCAAAACCGTAATCTTCAGCTTCAGCATTCACAAACGGCAACGCCAATGCCATTGCCGCAAAAATTTTTGTTATAGTTTTCATAATCGGTTGTTTTTATTCTTTAATGATTCTCCAGGTTGTTTGTTCGTTTCCAATGGTTATCCGCATAAAGTAGATTCCGTTCGCGGCTCCCGACAAGTCTATCTGGTTGCTATCGGTCAGGCTGCCACAGACTTTCACAATCCGTCCGTTGCCGTCGTACACTTCAATGCGGTCGTTGCCGGAGAGTTCCGCGCCGTCAATGTCCACACGCAGCGCACCCTTGGTCGGGTTGGGGTAGATTTTAATTTCGGCCTGACCGAGAGCGTCAATCTGGGGTTCACCAAAATCGGCAACGGCTACGCTCTCCGCCGCAATAACAGTGTCGGGCTGTGCCATTTTCTTAAGCGTTTTTGCGAGCGTTATGGTTTTTGCCGTACGATTGCCCGCCGCATCATACGAGTAGCTTACCTGTGCCGACGATTCGGCCGCAATGCCCACAAACAGTGTGAGCGCCAACGCACATAGCGTTGTTTTTGAAAAAAGATGTTTCATTGTTGTTTAGTAAAAAAGTTATTTTTCAGTCATTTAATTATCACAACCCATAGCGATTCACACAAAATTTATAAATCCGCAGGCCGCCGTTTGGGCAACCTGCGGATTGGTTAGTCAGTTGTTTGTATAATTTTAGTTTTTTAAAATTGTTTCTGTCTATCGGTTTTCAGAGTTAGTTGCTAACCACCTTCCTCAAAAAAACAACACAAATATTATAACAAAAAATAATTTGGCAAACGGGGCAACTCACCCCAAAACTGTTATAATACTAACCAGCAATATTTTAACTTTTTAATCACTCCCCTATTTGAGTTGTTTTTGTTTGCCAGTGCAGAAAAAAACAAGTGTTTCGAATGTCAAAATTCACTTATTTTACCGAAAAAATTAAGCATTATGAAAGCATTAAAAATGATTTTGCCACTGCTTTTGGCTGCCAATTTCGCGTGCTCACACAAAAGTGAGACATACAAGCTGCTTGTCGAAGCTGATTCGCTGATTTTAGGGCATCGTAATTTCGATTCAGCCCTCCATATTCTAAGAAACATCGAGCCTAAAGGCAAGGAAGAATCAGCATACTATAATATTTTGGAAGTAGCGGCCAGTTGTAGAAGCGAAAAACCTATAAAATCTTTCGACGGCATAAACGCCAGCATCAAATACTACACCGATAATTACGACGCACGCAAATTAGCATACGCATATTTCTATAAATCAATAATTTTCACCAATAAAGACTCCCTAGAAAAAGATATGATAACGCTGTTCAAGAACGCTGAGCAGCACGCGCTGAAAACAACCGACTACCGCCTGCTGGACAGGGTTTACTCTGGCCTGACATTTACAAATTCAACCTTCGCCGAAAAAGACGAGGCTCTGAAGTGCGCGCTGAAAGAACTTGCCTACGCCCAAAAACTAAACGACAGCCACTTCAAAACAACCGCCCTGATGCATCTTACTCTTATTCATCATTATATGACGCTCGACGCGGATAGCGCCGCCTATTACATCCGACAATGCGAAGCGTTGGCAGACGATGCCGAAAGCGAAATCAAATATTATATCTACAACTATATTGGCCAGACACTAATGCAGAATAACCCTTCGTCTGCGAAACAATATCTCACAAATGCTTTAAAGTACAATAAACAATCTGAAGCCTATTTGAATCTGGCCAAAATACTTGTTGCGGAGAACAATTACGAGGAAGCCCTGAAATATTGTGATTCGGCGTTGCTAATCAAACCCAGTTTGGCCTCTCGGGAAGAGACCTACAGACTTATGGCCAACTATTACTACGAAAACAAAGATATTGAGCAATATAAGAGGATAACTGATGAGTTAATAAATACAAAAACAACAATAACACAAGTTAAAGAAAACCGCAAATTGCTTGAATTGCAGCAGAAATTCGATTTCGAAAAGCAACGGGCCGAATACGACACAAAAATCCAGAGACTTGGCGGAATATTAGGCTTAACGGCATTTATAAGTTTGATTATCTTTCTTTTATACCGCATTCGTATACGCCGAACCGAGAACAACCGAATGGCCAGCGAACTCCGTTACAAAAAACTGAAGAGCAATCTGGTCTTGTATGAAGAACGCATTGCCGGGCTCGAAACCGAAAAGAAAAGCCAGTCGAAAGAGCTGGACGCGCTGAAAGAAAAGGCGGCGGAACTCAAAGACGCTGTGATGCGGAACCTGCAGCACGGCCACAACTTGTATGACCAGCTAACCCGTTGTGAGTCGGCCGCCAACTGGAGCGATTTTGACCTGCTCTGCCTGCTCGATTTCGTGAGCACTATCAATCCGGAGTTCACTCTCGGCCTCGAAAACAACTACAACGACCTGAACGTCAGCCAGAAGCTATTCCTTATTGTAAGCAACCTTCTGCAAAAGAGCGACTTCGAAATCTGCCAAATGCTTGGATTGGAGAAACAAAGCCTCCGCAACAAGCGAAACCGCATCAGCAAAAAAATGAAGACGGAAGCTTATGATAAATGAGCGCGAAACCTCGCCCCTACATTTTCTCCACAAACTCCTTTATCATCGGCAAAGTTTTTTGGCACTCGGCGGAAATCCGCTCCAGGAGTTGCGCTGCATCGGCTCCGTCGGTGGTTGTTTTTTCAAGCGTTTCGGTTGCCAATGTCATTCCCAGATAGCCGAAAGCCGTGAGCAGCGCGTGGTGCTTAAGACGGGCTTTCTCGGTGTCGCCGTCCTTGAGGGCCGCGGCCAGCGCGCTGATGTCGTCGGGGATGGACGTGCTGTAAACACCGAACACGCGCCGCAACTCCGCTTTGTCGCCATTGCACACGTCGAGTAGCGTCTTGATATTGAACACACCGGCAACACCCATCGGCTCGCCGCCGGCCTGGCTTTCATCGGCCCTATCTTGCCCAATACCAGCACATTTGCAGATTTTCATAATCAGCACATCGGGGTCGAACGGTTTTGAGACATAATCGTTCATACCATTGGCCTGGCAGCGGTCGTGCTCCTCTTTGAACGCGTGCGCCGTCATTGCAATAATGGGCACTTTGCTGTGCGGCGACTGCAGGTTTCGGATGGCCCGCGCAGCCTCGTTGCCGTCCATCACAGGCATCTGAATATCCATCAGCACCACATCGTATGTCGACTCGGCAACCTTTGCCACAGCCTCCTGGCCATTGTTGGCAATGTCAACCATCACGTTCTGATTCCAGAGTTTCAGCGTGTCGGTGGCCAGCTGCTGGTTAATCTCGTTGTCCTCGGCAAGCAGTATCCGCAGCGGCTTGTCGGTCACCGGCTGGCTGCTCACGGCCACAGGCTCGGCCGTCTGCGCACCCGACGTTTTCAGAATAAGGTTGAACCTGAACGTGGCGCCGTGGTCGGGCTCGCTCTCCACCGAAATCTCGCCGCCGTACATCTCCACCAGCTGCCGCGTGATTGACAGCCCGAGCCCCGTGCCGCCGTACTTGCGCGTGGTGTCGGCGTTGGCCTGCGTAAAGCTCTTGAAAATCTCCGACTGACGGTCTTTGGGTATGCCAATGCCGTTGTCGCTCACCTCAACGCCAATTTCAATGCTGGCGGCACCTATTTTTATAACGTTGATATTCAAATTGATAACACAATCGTCGCCCGTGAATTTTATTGAGTTGTTGAGCAGATTGGTAAAAATCTGATTGATACGATAAGGGTCGCCAACCAGCATCGCCGGAAGCGCCTCGTCAATATTCACATTAACGGTTATCTCCTTGTCGTGATGCCTGACACTCAGCGCGTTAACGCATTTCTCAATCAAATCGCGAAGGTCAAAATCTGTGTTTTCCAGAACCATCTTTCCCGCCTCAATCTTCGACAGGTCGAGAATGTCATTTATAATGAAAAGAAGGTTTCGCCCCGATGTCTCGATATTCTCCAAATATTTGAGTTGCTGCTCGTTAGGATTCATCTTGAGCAGCAGTTTTGTAAAGCCGATAATGGCGTTGAGCGGTGTGCGTATTTCGTGGCTCGTGTTGGCCAGAAACACCTCCATCATCTTGTTACTGTGGCTGATAACCTCGTTCACGCGTTCCAGCTCCACCTTCTGCTTGTTGATGGTGTCAACGGCCTGTTCCAGTTCGTGGTTCTGTTGCTCAATGCGGTACATCGCCTTCTGTAGCTGAATGTGCTGCCGGCTCGATTTCTTGAACGCAAGTTCCAGATTTCCGCGCTCAGCGTCAATCCGCTCAATCATTTTTTGCGCCTCCTCGTTCCGGGTGGCCAAATCGCGGGCTTTTTCGAGCAGTTCCGCCTCGCGGTTCTTTGCAAAAACGGTCTGCGACGTCACACTCACGCCCCGCAGCACGCCGTTGCTGATGTAGGGCGAGAAAACCAAATCGGTGCGCTTGACCACATTGTCCTCAAGCGTCTCCTCAAGTTTGTAGTGCATATTGCCACGATAGCGGGCGCAGGTCTTCAGATACATCGCCATATCGGGATTCTTGGTGTAGGAGCTGATATTGTCGCCCGTGTGGATGCAGCCCAGCGCGTGCTCGCTGTTGGTTGAGTCGTTGTCTGAGAGCAGAAAACCGTTCACATCGAAATAGAGCGTGCTGGTCCGCTTCTGCATTATCTGGTTGTAGTCGAACATTGCCGCCCGCCGCGCCGATTTCAGCACATACACTGCAAAAAAGATTGACACAACAAGCGCGAAAACCGAAATCAGGATTATGGATAGTAACATAATTTGTTGTTGATAAAATACTGCGCAATATACTTTTAAAAAGGATTCGATGGTTACCCCCGACGACTGCCAGCCACAAAAAAAACGGCAACCGTTTCCGATTGCCGTTCTGTTGCTGTAGCGAGAGCGGGGCATGATCCCGCGACCTCATGATTATGAATCATGCGCTCTAACCAGCTGAGCTACCTCGCCATTCCGATTAAGCGGGTGCAAACATACTGCCTTTTTTTGAAAATAAAAACAGATTGAAAAATTTTAGCTGCGATTATATTTTGCCACCTAATTTACTATTTATCAATCTGATAAAAGTATCTCCACAGCGGGGCCGCCATCAGAGCCTGCAGAATCTCGCCGCGTTGGAGCAGTCCGAACACCTCGTCGCGGCTTAACAAGTGCACGCTGATGTCCTCAGTGGCATCGAGATGCTGGCCCGAGATTTTCTCAACTCCTGTGGCAATGAATGTGTGGCTCATATTGGTGTTCGAACTTGGATTGGGCGACAGCGACAAAAAATGCCGCCACTCGCCGCCACCAAAGCCTGTTTCCTCCTGCAATTCGCGCTTGGCCGCAGCCAGCAGTTCCTCGCCAGGCTCAACCACTCCGCACGGCATCTCGTAGCAGGTCTTGCCCAAGGCGTGGCGGTACTGCCGTTCCATCACAAACTGCCCGTCGGCGGTGGTGGCAATCACGTTCACCCAGTCGGGATACTCCAGAACGTAAAATTCGGGATGGATGCGGCCGTCGGGCAACTCCACCTTGTCGCGGCGCGCAGTGAGCCACGGCCGTTTGAAAAGGTATTCGCTCTCCAAAACACGCCATTTTCCTTCCTCATTGACAGAACTTTCCATTTTTTCAGTTTTTTTCAAAAGTATGATTTATTTGGTAATAAATGTTTAACAAGTCGAACAGGTTTAACAGGTTCAAAATGCCCTATTTCCGTGTGTTCAGTGGTTGGCAAGCAAAAAAATCCGCAGCCATTGCTGACCGCGGATTCCCTACCAATTGTTTAACTTTAACCTATTTCAATTTCTCTTTAATCGCCTTCGACTCTGCCTCGTAGCCAGGTTTGTCGAGCAGGGCGAACATATTTTTCTTGTAAGCCTCAACGCCAGGTTGGTCGAACGGATTCACGTCGAGAATGTAGCCCGAAATGCCGCACGCCAACTCGTAGAAATAAATCAGTTGGCCAAGATTGAACTCATCAAGTTTCGGATTCGAGATGCGGA
>JAEEGK010021135.1_pt1 | contig 13781 bp, 9 predicted proteins | sample 8958771 | NCBI WGS metagenome assembly JAEEGK01 (sample SAMN16246547, study PRJNA631951) | gut metagenome | biome: gut microbiome; feature: rumen; material: SC-attached | host: Bos | place: Iran: Karaj | collected 2018-10 | reverse complement strand
GACATCAGCTCCAGGTCGTTGAGCAGCAGGGGAGCGGTGAAGCTGAGCTCCAGCTCCACGGGGCCGCAACTGAATGCGTAGTGGGTACGGGTGGCCTGCACGTCGGCATAGAGCTGCTCAGCGGCATCCTCCAGTATGGTGCGGGGCTCGTTCTGCAGCATCAGGCCCATATCGAGAAAGGCCAGACCGCCGGTGTTGACGCAGTAGGCTGCAAGGACGTTCTTGCCCTCGCGCACGATGCCGTCAGGAATCATAACAGAAGCGTTGGTGTGGCACTCGTGGCCGGTGTCCAGCACTTTGACGCCGTTCACATAGAAAATTGCGTCGTCGTCGTTGCTGTATGCCAGGTAGACGTGCTTGCCGTCGAGTTTCTCGGTGACCTGGGCCTCGCGGCGCAGCCATATCTGTTCCGTCAGCCAGAGAGTCCTTGAAGCAGGGTTCTCGTCGGTACCGTATCCTGCCAGGCCTTCTTTCCATCCGCGGGGGTTGTAGTTCTCTGCGAACCAGTCACCCTTGGGCTCGGTGAAAGTGTAGAAGCCTTTCCAGGGCTGCTCTGTGGCGAGGGGAGAGAGGGCGCTCAGCTCCACCTCCTCCTTGCCCATAAAACGGTACACTTTGCCGTCGACCTTGAGAGCTCCGATGAGCGGGAACTCGGCGCCGGTCCAGTGCTTCACCGGGCCGTCGTAGAGATGGTCGTACATACTCCACGCGCTTGTGTAAGGGTCGATCGAGACGAGAGGGTAAGCCGGAGCTCGGAGTGAGTTGTGCTCGCGGGGTGCAGGGGTGCAGGATGCCAGCAAGGCCAGGGCTGCCAGCGCTGCGGTGAAGAGTTTATTCATATTGGTTCAGTTGATTGAATTGATTAGTCTTTTACGATAAGGTATTTTCGAAGGAGTCCGATCTCCTCCATAGTGAGCGGAGCGACCTTGTCGGAATGGCGGGTTGTCGCCCATCTGACTGCGAGCGCGTGGATGTCCGACACCTCGGGATAGCCGAATTGGCGCAGGCGTGTGACGGTTTCGTATAGGATGTGAGTCTCTTGTTCCGTGGCCCTGAAGTTCCTCAGGCGTGTGTTCATACCGTCGAACGTGGTCAGCTCATAGTCCTTCGACATATCGTTCTCCGACACTCCCAGCAGGGCTTCGATGAGGAAGGCCAGGGTTCCGGTGCGGTCGGCTCCTCCGGCACAGTGAAAATAGACGGCACGGCCTTCACCCAGCCAGCCTATGATGGAGCGGATGGCCTGCTGGTAGAGCTCTTCGGTGTTGCCGGTGCCCCTGCCGAGGTTTTTCTCAACGGGGAGTTTGAGATATTCCGCACCCTCGATCACGGGCCCCACGCTGGCTTCACTGTCCTTGATGCCTCGAAGGTCCAGGTCCACGGAGATGCCTAGCTGGTTGAGGAAGATGTCCTTGCCACTCTCGGACATACGGGACGACAGCCTTGCGCCGCGGTAGAGCTTGCCATAGGCTATGTGCCCGCCTTCGGCCTTCCAGCCTCCGAGGTCGCGCATATTGGCGGAAACTCCGTTGATCATACGCAGCGGACCTACGGGCATCACGCTGCCGCTCTTGACCACCTTGCCGTCAGTCCCCATCACCCTGTAGTAATAGGTCACGTCAGGGATGAGATTGTAGATCTCGGCGGGAGATTCGGAGCACTGCACTTCGAAGGTCTCGCTGAAGCGGGGCGAAGTGGAGAGTATTACCTTGGATGCCGGCTTGCCCTGCCACGAAACTTTCACGGGGAGGGGCCTGTCGTTGGCACCGAAGTCGTGCTTGTAGTCCCAGGCGAAAGAGACGGTATAGGACGTGTCTGTATAGTTGACTTCTTCCAGGAACTTCCTGGCTCCGGCATTCTCAATGTCAAACTTCTCGACTGCAGCCTCCTTCGCAGGGCGTGCAGTTCCGCAGGAAACCGAGATGGCGGCGAAGACCGACAGTACCGCCGCCAGCAGAATTCTTCTCATAATAATCGTGTTACGTGCGAAAAAACTTTGTAAATTTACTTTAAAAATCCAACAACTCAACTATGAAAAAGATCTTCATTCTGGCAGTCTTCGCATTGTTCACGGCGGGACTGGCCAATGCCCAGACGCTGGGCAAGGATGCGCGCTACTGCAATCCCCTTCCTATGGAGATAGGGCAGGGCAGTGCCTCAGGAGACGTGAGCGTCTTCAAATGGGAAGGAAAATACTATATGTTCTGCACCGGAGGCGGTGCGTGGGTGTCTTCCGATATGCTCAACTGGGAATACCACTATGTTGCCGGTGTCCCCGTTGCTCCTGACGTTTGCCCCTACAACGGCAAATTCTATATGACCGGTAACAGTATGAACGTATGGGTGGCCGACAATCCCCTTGGACCGTACACGGTACTGGGCCAGTGGAAAGGCACCCCTGACCGCGAGCACGGCTGGAGCCAGGGCTTTGACCCGCACATCTATGTAGATGAGAACAACCAGCCTTACCTGTTCTGGCCGGGAATGGCAATCAGCGGTATCTATTCCGTCAAGCTTGATCCCAATGACATCACCCAGTTCGTAGGCCCCATCACCCATCATTTCAGCTTCAACCCTGACCACGTATGGGAGCGCCAGGGAGAGCAGAACGAGTTCCCCGATGTGGCCTGGATAGAGGGACCGTGGATCTACAAGCACAACGGAACCTATTACCTGCAGTACTCTGCATCAGGAACCCAGTGGAGAACCTATGCCGAGGGTTACTACAAGTCAAAGAACGTACAGGGACCTTATGAGTACGCCTCCAACAACCCCTTGCTCCGCCGCACTGAAGGCATAGTTACCGGACCTGCGCACGGAAGTATGGTTACAGGACCGGACGGCAACATCTGGCAGTTCTATACAGTGGTTCTCCGCAGCGGCGGACGCCGCATCGGTATGGACCGAGTTACCGTTGACAAGGACGGCAACCTTGTCTGCAATGTTACCGACACTCCCCAGTGGGCCCCGGGTGTAGTAAAGGATCCTACGAAGGGAGATTCCGGATCCCTTATCGTATCCATCGGCAAGACAACTAGGAGCACCGGCGGAGGATCACCAGGAGCCGCAAAAGTAGCTTCCAGCGAGAAGCCCGGAAGAGGCCCTGAATACGCCCTTGACAACTCCACAGCAACCTGGTGGGAGCCTGCCGATGATGACGCCAATCCAACCCTCACAATCAGCCTGTCCCCTGCTGTAGACCGCGACAGAGTGCAGACATTCAAGATTGACGGCTCCAGGCTGCTGTTCGGCGGCGGCGGAAGAGGCTTCGGCTTTGGCGGCAACGCTTCGGCTCTCCCTATCTACAAATACAAGATCGAGGTTTCAATGGACGGCGAGAGCTTCACCACAGTGCTTGACACCTCCAACAACAAGGTGCCAAGGAACGTGATATTTGACGAGATCCCTCCTGTAGAGTGCCGCTTCGTCCGCCTGACAATGCTTGACTGGCCAAAGAACAGCCCTCTGAGCATCCTTGATTTCTCAGTATTCGGCAAGGCTACGGGCTATTCACCTTCACAGGTTCCCGTTCCTACCCCCAAGAAAATGAACTGATATTTCAATAACACTAACACTCTTTAGAAATGAAAAGAATCATTCTCCTTTCAGTAATGATGCTGGCAGCCTTGGCTGCATCAGCTCAGCAGAGAAACAACGTAGTGCCGTCCTTCACCGGCGCCGTTGAGGATTTCAAGCCAAACGTTACCAACCAGAGGGGACATCAGTACCCTATGGTAAACTCCCAGGGCGCAGTCCGCGCCCAGCTCCGTGCCCCTCAGGCCAACTCCGTTCAATTGGACATCGGTGGCAAGAGGTATGAAATGGTAAAGGATGAAAACGGCGTATGGACCGGAACTTCCGATCCCCAGGACGTAGGATTCCACTACTATCAGCTCAACGTAGACGGAGCATCCGTTCCGGATCCGGGTACCATCTACTTCTTTGGTGCAGGCCGCTGGGGAAGCGGTATAGAGATCCCTTCTGCCGATATGGATTTCTGGCAGGTAAAGAACGTGCCTCAGGGTGCTTTGGAAGAGAAGTACTACTGGTCAAAGGCCACGGAGAGTATGCGTCACTGCTTTGTATATCTGCCTGCAGAATATCAGAAGAATCCCAACAAGAAGTACCCTGTACTCTACCTCCAGCACGGAAACGCAGAGGATGAGAACGGCTGGGGTTCACAGGGCCACACCGCCCAGATCCTTGACAACCTCATCGCAGAGGGCAAGGCCGTTCCGTTCATCGTTGTAATAGACTACGGCCAGAGCCAGAACATCCACCTTGTTGGCCAGTACGCTCCCGCTCCGCAGCCTGCGCAGCAGCCTGCACAGCCGGGACAGCGCCAGGCCAACGCCGGTCCGGACGCTTTCCAGGTAGTCCTCCTCACCGACATCATCCCTATGGTTGAGAAAGAGTACCGCGTAATTGCCGATGCACAGCACCGCGCTCTCGCAGGCCTTTCAATGGGTGGAATGCAGACCCGCAGGATTACCATCGCCAACCCTACCACATTCGCATATGTAGGCCAGTTCAGCGGCGGAACCATCAGCGTTGAAGATGTTCAGGGTGCAGCAGGATTCAAGCAGACCAACAAGCTCGTATTTATGAGCTCAGGAAGCAAGGAGAATCCAAGGGTTATGGAAGCAGCCGAGGCTCTCAAGGGCATCGGAATGAACGCCGTAGGTTACATCTCAGAGGGCACAGCCCACGAGTGGCACACCTGGCGTCGCAGCCTGTACCAGTTCGCACAGCTCCTGTTCAAGTAGGCGACTATTTTACTCTCCAGACATCAAGATTGATTCCTCCTGCAGGGCCCATACCGGGCTGGCAAAGGAACAGGCTCTCGTTCATCCAGGCATACTTGCTGTCCATAGGAGCTTCAAACTTGGGGGCACAGCGGAAATACATACCGCTGTTGCCTCCCATTTTTATAATGCCGCAATTGCGGACGTGGATATTCACTCCGTCATCGGTGCGTATACAATAGATGGCTTCTATTTCCGTTCGGCCATCGCATTGCATTTGATAGTCTGCACCGCCGGGCAGGACTTCTCCTTTGAGACTCGGGCCCTCAAATGTTCCTCCGGTGATGGGAATGACCGTACGGGTTCCCTTTCCAGTATCTCCAACAGTGAAGGCTTGGTCCAGAGTCACGTGCAGACGTACCACATACTCCAATTCCGGGGCTTTGGGCTCGCTTCCCTGCTGGGGTGCGCTGAAGGAAACTTGAGCATTCGCACTGAGAAAGGCGATGAAAGATAAGCATAGAGATAGAAGTGTCCTTTTCATATTTCTTGATTATTAGGTCAATTTAATGTTGATTTAAAAATAGCTATTTTTTCCTATCTTTGAAAAGTGTACTCCAATTCCAAACCTTATGAAAAAACCCCTTCTTTTATTCAGCATTATCTTAAGCCTTGTTGCGGGCAGCCTTGTTGTTGGGTGTAACCCAAAGGAACCAACGGAGGAAGAGTTAAAAGCCCCTCCCGTTGTCTACCAGTCCCCACCTCCGGGGGGAGAAGACAACATTCCCATAGTGGGAAGCACTCCTGGAGAAGACAATATAGCCATAGTGGGTGCGGCTCCTCCTGAACCGGGTATCAATCCGGAAGCATACAACGTGGATCTGGACATTGCTCCTGATATGAAGAAAGACAAGGAATACCTTATGCAGGTTAAGGTTGTCCTTCCCCAATATGAGTCGGAACCTTCCCCGGGTATGGTTCGCGGTTCTAAGGTCTTCTATGCCGATGCAGTTAATTATGTGCACGTCACTCCCATCGCTCCCGGTTTTGATGTAGATCCTGCGGAGTCAAAGATAATTGATTTCGACCCAACCGGCACGGAGATCCAGTTCAAAATCACTCCCAGGGAGAAAGGGCCCAAAATGATCAGCGCAGAGGTTGAGTTGCTTGAGAATGCCGATGGCTCCGGTAACGTGAGATTAAAATCATCCGGCCAGGTTTCCGTAGTAGTGAAGGTGGACGGATGGGGCATCATTGAAGGGGGCCTTGTGGAACTCTTTAAAGTAGTATGGGAGATATTCAAGAAATACTGGCCCGCTTTTGTTACTCTGGTCTTTGGTGCCCTTCTCTTTGTCGCCCGCAAATACATAAAGAAGAAAACCGGTTACGGTGGAGGCGGAGAGAGTGAAGAAAGCGTAGGCGAAGAGAGCGAGAATGCTGATGAATAACATACAATGAACCCCGGAAATAATCTTCCGGGGTTCGCTGTATTTATTTGCCAGGCCAGGCTCTATTTGAACAGGAGCTGGGCAAATTGATAGAGGCTGCGGCGCCAGGTGTGCCACTCGTGGGCGGTACCCTCGGATACATATCCCACTGCGTTTACGCCAATTCCCTTAAGTGCTTCGGCTGCTTCCATTACCCTTGGATTCTCCTTGCTTCCACAGCTCATAAACAGCACCTTGTTGGTCTCCTTGTAACCTGCGGAATTCTGAACGTCCTCAACGCTCATAACGCCTCCGCTGAACAGGCCTACGTAAGCAAAGGTAGTAGGATTGGCCATCGTGGTCCTGCGGGTCTGGCCGCCTCCCATTGACAATCCGGCCATTGCACGGTGCTGTGCATCCGGAATTACCCTATACTCCTTCTCAATCATAGGGATGATATCATTGATCAGGACAACTGCGAACGCATCAGATACGTTAGGAGCACCGTTCTGTCCCTGAGGGAGCTTTGAAGCATACTGAGGAATCAGAGGGATATTCTGACCCTGGCCGTAATCAATCACAACGATAAACGGAACAGCTTTTCCTTCTGCGATAAGGTTGTCAAGAATCTGTGCGGTGTGGCCCTGTGAGCCCCAGCCGTTCTCATCCTCCGCATTTCCGTGCTGGAGATAGAGTACAGGATACTTCTTGTTAGGGTTCTTGTTATACTCTGCAGGCAGATATACAAAGCAGTGGCGCATTGTCTCTGTGGTAGAAGCCCAATAGTATCTCTCCTCCAGAACACCCTGAGGCACGTTCTTTACCTGCCAGAAATCCATATCGGCTGAAGGGATCTCAATACCGCTTCCCCAGCGGCCAGCGCCAAAGAAATAGATTGTGCCCGGATCCGGAACGGATGCTCCGTCTACGTTGAGCTGATAGTAGTGGAATCCAACATCCTGGGGATCTGATGTTCCGGTCCATACGCCGTTCTCGTCCTTGACCATCTCATATCTCCTTCCACCGATGTCCAACTGTACTGAACTAGCCTGAGGAGCGCGGAGTTGAGCGCGGACTGCGCCCTGAGAGTTGACCATAGGGTACTGATGTCCCCTCTGGTTGGTAACGTTAGGCTTGAAATCCTCAACGGCGCCGGCAAAGGACGGCACTACGTTGTTTCTCTGCTGGGCCGCGGCAGAAACGCCAGCCAGCATCATTACAAAAAGGAAAAATCTTTTCATATCTGCAACTTTTGAGGTTAGAATTAACTGTCTTTAAGTCCAATGACTCCTAAAGATAAGTATTTATTTTTTGTATCTTTACTATATCAATCTAATCAAGCTATGGTAAAAATTGGAACGCCCCTCACAAAGGTGGCCAAGAAGGCGCTACTGTGCGGCTCCGGGGAATTGGGCAAGGAGGTTGCCATTGAACTGCAACGTTATGGGGTTGAGGTAATTGCACTCGACCGCTATGAGAACGCACCTGCAATGCAGGTAGCGCACCGCAGTTATGTACTGTCAATGCTGGACGGGAAGCGCCTGCGGGAGATCATCGAGCAGGAGAAGCCGGATCTCATTATCCCGGAAGTGGAGGCAATTGCCACTCCAACGCTGGTGGAACTGGAAAAGGAAGGCTATAACGTCATTCCAACGGCCAATGCCACCTTCCTCACGATGAACCGCAAAGGCATACGTCAGCTGGCACACGAAAAGCTGGGTCTTCCAACTTCCAACTATCGCTTCGCGGCCACGCGCGCGGAGTTTGACGCGGCAATTGCCGCGGTAGGAACTCCTTGCGTGGTGAAGCCTATTATGAGCTCGTCCGGCCACGGACAGAGCGTATGCAAGACCCCGGCCGACGCCGACAATTCCTGGAAGATTTCCCAGGAAGGCGGCCGCGCCGGCGGCGGCGAAGTAATCGTTGAAGGCTTCGTGAAGTTCGACTATGAGATTACGCTGCTGACCGTGCGCCACGCAGGAGGCACCACGTTCCTGAATCCAGTGGGGCACCATCAGGTGGACGGCGACTATCGCGAGTCATGGCAAGCCCAGCCAATGAGCCAGAGCGCCCTGGAGCAGGCTCAGGATATCGCCAAAAAGATTACCGACGCCCTGGGCGGCTATGGCATATTTGGCGTGGAAATGTTCGTTTGCGGGGACCAAGTGCTATTCAGTGAGGTCTCCCCTCGTCCTCACGACACCGGAATGGTGACTATGATATCGCAGGATCTCTCTGAATTTGCACTGCACGCCCGCGCCGTACTGGGTCTCCCTATCCCCAAAGTAACCTTCTACGGCCCCAGCGCCTCCAAGGCAATCGTTGTAGAGGGAGACACCACTATGGTTGAATTCGATAACCTGGACGATGTGCTCTCCGAGCCTGACGTCCAGATCCGCCTCTTCGGCAAGCCGTTCATCAAGGGCCATCGCCGTATGGGCGTCCTCCTTGCCCGCGACGAAACCGTAGAGAAAGCCCTCGCCAAAGTCGAGCGCGCCTACGCCAAACTGAAAATCAGAGTTCTTTAATTACGGAATCCATACCGCTAAGTGCTCCTCCCACTCCAGATAAAGGCACGGGAGGAGCTTTTTTCCCCTTTTCTGATTCTCCCGCTCCAAATCTTGGAGCATCAAGCGCACTGCGCTCTCTCGATAATACCATTCTGAGAAAAAGTGCGTGCAATCTTTAGCCGTGAACGTCAGGGTCAATGTTCCGAAGCCAGCCATATCTGCCGTTTTCCAAGTAGTACCGGCCAGGGAGATAGTGGCAGATGATGAAAATCAGTTTCTTCATCTTTCATACTTTTTTAGGGACGCTAATATACTTATATTTGAACAAATTAAACTGAATATGACCAATCATAGTTGCAAATTACTGTTTTTTATCGCTGTTTGCCTATGTCTCTTTGCCTGCCGTACTAATGACGGCGACAGACAGACAGTATCTGTCAGGATAGACATCCAAACAGATTCTCCACGGATCAACCACGGAATCAGCATGATTAAGGCGCTTGCTGACTCGAACATCGTCATCTGCTCCGATGGCAAGGCAGACATCATGCTGACGGCGAAGATTGATCCATCGATTGGGAAGGAGGCGTTCTCAATTACAAGTAAAGGGCGACATGCCAGAATCAAGGCGGGTGACGATGTCGGAGTAATGTACGCGCTCCTCGACATCCGTAATTCTTTGAGGCAAGGTAAAACGAATATCCGTGACAAACGTGAGCATCCAGCCCTGTCCTTCAGGGCCATCAAGCATAACCTGCCATGGGATCCATATCGCGTCAGCGAGGCTACGAGCCTTCACTATGATACTTGCCGGGACACTCTTTATTGGGAGGCTTTCCTTGACATGATGGCCGACAACAGATTCAATGTGCTCACATTATGGAATCTGCATCCGTTCAGTTATATGGTCAAGACAGCCAAATACCCTGAAGCATGCCCTTTCTCTGACGAAGAATTGTCCGAATGGCATCAGATGTGGTCCTCCATTTTCAGGATGGCAAAAGACAGGGGAATAGATACTTATCTGATAAACTTTAATATCTTTGTCTCCCCGGAGTTTGCCAAAGCCCACAATGTCGCAGAATACTGCCTTACAGACAGTTATTTTTCACAAGGGGACACTTCAGAGATAATAAAGGACTATACACGTGAGGCTGTAAAGGCCACCCTTGATGAATATCTAGATCTTACCGGCCTCGGTATAACCCTTGGCGAAGGAATGGGCGGAATGACTCCGCAGGAACGTCAGGACTGGATTGAGGAGGCATTCATCGGCGGTATGAGACAAGCTTCCAGAAAAGCCAAGTTCATATATAGGGCACCTATTTCTGCCGGTACTGGAAGCGAAGGATCGACGTCAGTCCAAGTGGAGAAAATGGCCAGGGCTGTCATGGATACGCTCTCCTGTTTCGATGGCCCCCTTACTATAGACCTGAAATTCAACTGGTCGCATTCTTACTCGACTCCAACGCTACAGAAAGTACATGGGGGAAAAATCAGTGACACATATTGGAATCCGCTCCCCGACAACTACAGTCAGGTTTGGACGATGAGAAATGAGGATTTCTTCATGCTTAGGTGGGGGAATACAGACTTCCTGAGGAAACACTTCACCACGAATTCACAGCCATATGTAAGCGGTTACTTCATAGGATCCGAGTGCTATATCCCGGCCAAGGACTATATCACGTCAGTCCCGGGATCCAGTTACCGTTATGCTTTTGACCGCCAGTGGATGTACTATATGCAGACTGGCCGCCTCCTTTACAATCCGGACACTCCTGACGAAGAATTCATCGACGAATTCGACCGTCGCTTCCCATCGAAAGGAGAAACCCTGTTCTGCGCCCAGAAGATGGCAAGCGTCGTCCCGCTCATCGTAGGATCCTATCAGAATGCAACATGGGACTTTACCCTCTATTCTGAAGGCCTGCTCACTGTTGAAGATAGAGGAATAGGATATCGGCTGATGAGATTGATTTCCCTGAAAGATTTGGCCAGAAAGACTCCTATGGACCCTTCTTACATGAGTATTGACCAGTTCATAGACAACGGCCTGTCTGAAGAAGCAGGTAAGTTGTCACCGGCACATCTGGCTGACTCTCTGGAGGTCCTTTGCCAATCGGCATTGGATGAGGTCAAAGGTATAGATCCTTCCGGGAACACAGATCTGATGTATGAGGTGACAGACATCAAAGCGTGGTCTTATCTGGGAAGATACTATGCTGCGAAACTTCGTGCCGCAATCAGTTATAGATTATACCAACGTACTGGTGACAAGAAGTACTTATCTGAATCTTCCGGAGTGCTTGAACAGGCGGTTAAGGAGTGGAGGTCACTTGTAGAACTGACAGAACCTGTTTACAAGCCAGTGCCTCTTGTCCATATGGGTGAATCGCGCAACGAACAGAATTTATTCCATTGGTCAATCGTAGAAGAGCAGGTCCTTTCCGAATTGGAAGAAATACTCTTAGATTGATTGGTAGAAATGTCGTAAGTTTGTAAAGATTCTTTACTTTTTTGCCACCTGGGTATAAAAAAGAAAGAATCAACCACTCTCGTAAGTGATTGATTCTCAATTCCGTGGTCCCAGCAGGGCATGATCCTGCGACCCCCTGATTATGAGTCAGATGCTCTAACCAACTGAGCTATGGGACCCGATGAATCAAAGACTGATATCAGACTTTGATCTCAACTTCAACACCTGAAGGCAGCTCGAGCTTCATAAGAGCGTCAACGGTCTTTGCGTTGGACTCTTCGATGTCGAGAAGCCTGCGGTAAGAATCAAGTTCGAACTGCTCGCGGGCCTTCTTGTTAACGAAGGTTGAGCGGTTGACAGTGAAGATCTTCTTGTTGGTAGGCAGAGGAATAGGTCCGTTTACCTTAGCATTGGTAGCTTTCACTGTCTCAACGATCTTAGCGGCTGACTTGTCAACCAGCATATGATCGAATGATTTGAGTTTAATTCTGATCTTTTGGCTCATTCTTTTATTTTTTTCTTTTTTTAATCTCCATTGTTCTCGATGAACCTGTAACCGCTTCTTTCCACAATACTCTTTGCCAGAGTAGGAGGAACTTCTGCATAATGGTCAAAGGACATCGTACTTGTTGCGCGGCCTGAAGACAGGGTCCTGAGGACTGTAACGTATCCGAACTGCTCTGCGAGCGGAACGAACGCCTTTATTATCCTGGCTCCGGTGGACGTTGAATCCATATTTGCTATCTGTCCCCTGCGGCGGTTGAGGTCTCCCACAATGTCTCCCATATATTCCTCAGGTGTAACCACCTCAAGGCTCATAATAGGCTCAAGGAGAACCGGATTTGCCTTGGGGCAGGCATTGCGGAATGCCATCCTGGCTGCGAGCTCGAATGAAAGGGCGTCTGAATCTACCGGATGGAAGGATCCGTCCAGGAGCCTTACTTTCATTGACTGCATCTCGTAACCGGCCAGCACTCCGTTGGCCATTGCCATTTCAAATCCTTTCTGAACGCAAGGTATGAATTCTTTTGGAATATTGCCACCTTTGACTTCATTTTCGAACTGTAATCCTGAAACTCCTTCGTCTGCAGGGCCAATTTCTACAATGATATCGGCAAATTTGCCACGGCCGCCGGTCTGCTTGCGGAACACCTCGCGGTGCTGGCAGGTTCCAGTGATGGCCTCCTTGTAATTAACGTGAGGAGCACCCTGGTTGATCTCTACGCCAAATTCACGGCGCAGGCGGTCTATGATAATGTCAAGGTGAAGCTCTCCCATTCCGCTGATGATGGTCTGGCCGGTTTCCTGGTCAGCCTTCACGCTGAAGGTAGGGTCTTCTTCGGCAAGTTTCCCAAGGGCAATTCCAAGCTTGTCCAGATCCTGCTGGGTCTTTGGCTCCACTGCGATTCCGATAACCGGATCAGGGAATTCCATAGACTCCAGTGTGATCTGATGACCTTCTGAGCAGATGGTGTCGCCGGTGCGCAGGTCCTTGAAGCCAACTGCCGCGCAGATGTCTCCCGCCTCCACGAACTCAATGGGGTTCTGATGGTTGGAGTGCATCTGATACAGCCTTGACAGCCTTTCCTTGCGGCCGGAGCGTACATTGAATACGTACGAACCGGAATCCAGATGGCCGGAATAAACCCTCATAAATGCCAGACGGCCCACGAATGGATCGGTGGCAATCTTGAACACCAGGCCGCAGAACGGCTCGTCCGCGCTTGGCTGGCGTTCAATCTCCTGTCCGCTGCGAGGATTGGTTCCCTTGACTGCGCCCTTGTCCAGAGGAGAAGGGAGATACCTCATCACGCAGTCAAGCAGGAACTGCACGCCTTTGTTCTTGAAAGAAGAACCGCAGCACGCAGGAACTATCTTCATTCCGATGGTGCCCTTGCGCAGGGCGGCGATGATCTCTTCCTCTGTGAGGGACTCCGGATTCTCGAAGTACTTCTCCATAAGGTCGTCATCGCACTCTGCGGCGGCATCCACCAGTTTGTCGCGCCATACGGCTACCTCCCCGAGCATATCCTCAGGAATCTCGCCGTACTTGAAGTTTACAAGTTCTTCGGAAGAATTATAATAAATGGCTTTGCGGGAGATGAGGTCCACCAGTCCTTCGAAGGTGTCCTCAGACCCGATAGGCAGGCAAACGGGAACCGCCGTAGCACCAAGCTTGTTGTGGATGTCTTCCACACAGGCCAGGAAGTCGGCTCCAACCCTGTCCATCTTGTTTATGTACGCAATCTTTGGAACATTGTACTTGTCTGCCTGGCGCCATACGGTCTCGCTCTGAGGCTGTACGCGTCCAACTGCGCAGAACGTGGCCACCGCACCGTCAAGAACCCTCAGCGAGCGCTCCACCTCCACGGTAAAGTCTACGTGACCCGGAGTGTCGATCAGGTTTATCTGATAGACGTCTCCGCCGTAGTGCCAGAAGGCTGTGGTTGCAGCGGAGGTAATTGTTATACCTCTCTCCTGCTCCTGAGCCATCCAGTCCATGGTGGCCGCTCCCTCGTGAACTTCTCCTATCTTATGGGTCTTGCCCGTATAATAAAGGATACGCTCGGAGGTTGTGGTCTTGCCGGCATCTATGTGGGCCATGATGCCGATGTTCCTT
>JAEEGK010021134.1_pt1 | contig 13781 bp, 10 predicted proteins | sample 8958771 | NCBI WGS metagenome assembly JAEEGK01 (sample SAMN16246547, study PRJNA631951) | gut metagenome | biome: gut microbiome; feature: rumen; material: SC-attached | host: Bos | place: Iran: Karaj | collected 2018-10 | reverse complement strand
ATAAGGTAATAAGACCCCTTAGAGAGTATGAGGTAGATAGGAATGGTGTGTAAGAGCAGTAATGCTCTCAGCTGACATTTACTAATAGGTCGAAGGCTTATCCTGTTGTTACCTGGAATGCAAGATGATCTAGATGGTGTTTGGTTTCGGTTTTGAAGGAATAGGTTTAAAAAAGAGCCTAAACGGCTCTTTTTTTAATAAAATCTTAAACTTGAATTGACTGTCAATTTATTGACTTTCACTTAGGAATTGATAAAATATTTGAAGATGTTTGAAATCCTAAAGGGAGGGATTAATTAATGAAAAATACTATTTTAAAGGGACTTGCGGGCATTATCGCAGCTGCAATGGTTGCTCTTTTTGTAATTCCCATGACCGCTCAGGCTGCAGGTGAACCCCAGGTAAGCTTTACTTCAACTTGGTGTGAATTTTACGGATCTACTTTCGTTGTTGCAAGAAATAACGGAAGCCTCGGAAATCAGGTAAACAACTATACCTGGACAGTATCCGAGAAGGCTATAAACATGGACACCGGTGCGGTTACTCTTGAATATACCGAATCAAGAAAGAATATCACCGATCCCATCTATGTAAATACCAGCAGATTCGGTGCAAACGTTAAGAATTTCGTTTCCATCGTTCTGACCTGCCCCGAACTCAATTATTCTTACACCGTTAACTTTACCGTTAAGAATAACGAGAACATCAGCGGCGGACTTGTTACCGTACGTTCCGCAAGCGCAATGCTTTACAACGGCGCAAGCAACAATACTCTTGATGTTTATTCCAACGATCTCGGCGAGCTTGCCAGAGCAACCGTAAAGGCTTTCACTCCTGCAGGATATATGCCCGCATGCGAGGGAGCCATTTCATTCAATTACACTCTTGATTATAAGAATAAGAGCGGACTTGTCTGCATGACTCTTCCCGAAGGCGTTCAGGCTTCGAACAGAATCTACAAGATCCTTACCATCGGAGAAGGCGGAGTTATCGCATTATATGATGATGTTGATGCCAATCCCAATACCGTTACAGCCAATATCAATCTGAACGGATTTGCTTTTGCGGTTCTTTACTCAGAGACCGGTGCGGCACCTGTTGCCATAGGAACTCCCGCAGGACTTCCCAATGCATCCGGATCTGTCAGTGGTGTTGCTCCCGCATTACAGGTTCTTACAAATGCAAAGTTTGTCGAAGCTCCCCAGGGTGCTCAGTGCATGAACGCATTTGCAGCATTTACCCCTCTCGGATACAGGGGAATCAAGACTTATGACCTTGTCCTCAACGGAACCAATTACAATGCCAAGAACGGTCTTGTAACCATCAATGTTCCCGCAGGATATTCGGATTATAAGCTTCTTACCGTTGACGCAAAGGGAACCGTGTCGGTTCTTGACGATCTCGACGGAAATGCCGGAACCGCTACATTTGCCGTTAACTTCAACGGATATGCGGTAGAGCTCATCGGTAGATAATATTACATATTTACAGAATTCTTTCATGCCGTATCCTTATCGGGGTACGGCATGATTTTTTATTGTTTAATTTTCTGACAGATTATGATATATTTAATACAAATTTAGACCTCGTGGGAGGGGGATAATGTATGGATACTAAGATTTTGCTTGACAGTGGTACAAACGAACTCGAAGTTCTTGAATTCACTCTCGGTGAATTCTCCTATGGCATCAATGTTGCGAAGATCAAGGAGATCATTTCTTATCAGCCCGTGACTCCTGTTCCCAATTCGCATCCCAGTATCGAAGGCATATTTATGCCCCGTGAAACTATGATCACGGCTATCGATCTCAAGAATTGCCTCGGAAGAGGACAGTCCGAACCCGGTGGTCTTTTTATAATCACTAATTTCAATAATCTCAATATTGCATTCCATGTCGAGGCTGTTAAAGGAATCCACAGAGTTTCCTGGAGAAACATAATCAAGCCCGATTCTACAATATCTACCGCTGAAGCTTCGGTTTCAACCGGTTTCATTAAGAATGAAGGAAAGCTTATCATCATCCTTGATTTCGAGAAGATCATTTCCGATATCAATCCCGAGACCGGACTGAAGATCTCCGAGATCGAGTCACTCGGTGAGAGAAGCAGAAGTGATGTGCCCATTCTTATTGCCGAGGATTCCGTACTTCTTAATAAGCTTATCGTTGATTCTCTTACCACAGCAGGATATAACAAGATAATTCATACAGAGAACGGTCAGAAGGCATATGATGTCATCGCCGAGTGCAAAGCGGACGGAACTCTTGCCGAGCATGTAAAGATTGTTATCACCGATATAGAGATGCCTGAGATGGACGGTCACAGGTTGACCAAGCTCATCAAGCAGGATGACAAGACCAAGAATATTCCGGTTGTAATCTTCTCATCACTGGTCAATGAAGAGATGAAGAAGAAGGGTGAACAGCTCGGAGCCGATGCTCAGTTATCAAAACCTGAGATAGGAAATCTTGTCAGGATAATCGATGAACTTGTCGAAAAATATAAACTCAACTAAGTGATATTACGGAACTGTTCATAAATTTGGACAGTTCCGTAAATTATTTCTGCAGTTCTTAATTCAACGGCTCAGATGCGTAAGATGAATGAGGATATGAGCCAGGCAATCTCGTTCTTCAGACTTTGACAGGCCTTAGATAGCAGGTGTTTTTAAATGGGGTCAGCCTTAGCGGATGACCCCATTTTTTATATACATTGACAATGCAGTGTGCTAAAATAAATACGTATGTTTATGTGTATTTTGCATAACGGTCATTATTAAATTTTATGGAGAAAAATCATGAGTTCTTCTGAAGATTATCTTGACAGTTTGCTCAGATCGATGGGAGTTCCCGCCGAGCTTGCATCCCCCACAAAAGCAGCATCAAAACCCGAACCCGAGGAACCTGCAAAAGAGGCTCCCATAGTTCCCGATGCTGTTTTTACGGATGATTCGCTTACCGAGGAACCTTCTGTTGAGGAAGCCCCCGAAGAGACAGTTGCCGAAGAGCCTGCCACCGAAGAGATTCAGGTACCCATAGAAGAACATTTTTCAGATATTCTTTCAGAGGATCTTTCATCACTTCTTGAACAGTCTGTTGCTGTAGATGCTCCTGTAGCGGAAGAGACACCTGTTCCTGAAGATACTTCTGTCGAAGAAGCAGCGGCTGCAGTCGAAGAAGTACAGATGTCGTTTGATGATCTGGACATAGATTCCCTTTTAAAAGAAGCAGAAGCTGTCGTTGATGATTCTCCTTTTGTAGACAATCCTGTAGTGGATATTCCGGAGGAGACTCCCGCAGAGGAGCCGGTTATCGTTGATACTCACGTTGAAAAAGCACCCGTAGAGATAGATCATTCGGCGGATATTCCGGATCTTGAATCGATAATTAATGAAGATCCCGCCGCATCTGATATACATATTGATTCCGCTCCTTCACTCGAGATTCCCGATGATGATCTGAGCGGTGAGACCGATCTTACCGATCTTATGAACGATCTTATGAAACAGATCGAGCCCGAACCGGAAACTGAGGCAGAACCTGAGATCACACTCGAGCCCGAGCCCATGCCCGAAGCAGAGCCCGAGATCTCACTCGAGCCTGAACCCATGCCCGAAGCGGAACCTGAGATCACACCCGAACCCGAGCCTATTCCCGAAACGGAGCCTGAGATAACACTCGAGCCCGAGCCTATGCCCGGATCCGAGCCTGAGCTTGCAACAGGCGGTGATGATCTTGATGCCCAGCTTGCAGCTCTTTTGAATGAGAGCGGCATTTCTCTTGACGAAAACGATAATCTCGAAATTCATACCGGGGATGATTCTCCTTTTGTAGACGGAAGGCCCGCTGAGGAAAAGGAATCGTCCGATGATTCCGACGTGTCGGATTTTGACCTTGATGCCGAACTTGCCGAGCTCATGAAGGAAGAGAACGAATCAGCCGATCTTCCCGGTGAAGACGACATTGAAGCTCTTCTTAACAAGGCAAAAACCGAAGGGCTTGCAGAGGATCCCGATAGGTCCGAATTGAGTCTTGATGAGCTCCTTGCTGCCGACAGCGGTTCAGCATCCGATATCGGAGCACTTCTTGATAAGAATGACAATAACGAAGCGGTCGGAGAAGAGATCGAAGCTCTTCTTAACGGAACCGATGATACCGAAGTTCCCGATGTGCTCGGAGAAGACGGAACTGAAGGCGAGCCTGTTCTTGATAAGGCAGCTGAGAAAAAGCGTCTTCGCGAAGAAAAGAAAGAAGCAAAGCGCAAGGCAAAAGAAGAAAAAGCAAGACTTAAAGCCGAAGCAAGGGAAGCAAAGAAAGCCAAGAAACTCGGTGAAACAGTCGGTGAAGAAAACGGCATTTCAAATGACAATGCCGAAAATGCAGATATGTCCGATGTTGATGCACTCCTTGCAGGAGCAGCAGAGGCTGCAGCCGAAGTTAAGAATGCCGCCGCATCAGCTATTGATGAGTCTGTATCCGTTTCGGATGATATTACTTCCGAGTCATCCGTTTCGGCATCATTAGATGGATCGTCTTCCGAAAGCTCTCCTCTTGATGAGACTGATTCACTTCTTGCAGAGATCATGGGAGGTTCCTTCGGCGATGAAGAACCCGTTGAAATACCTCTTGAAAAGGCTTTCGATATTTCATCTTCAGATGCCTCTTCAGAAGCGCCTGAGTTCGATCCTCTCAGCGAGATAAGGGATCTTGATGCGGAGAAGAAAACCGAAAAGAAGAAAGGTCTGATCTCCAAGATCCTTGATATGCTTACCGAGACCGATGAGGATGAGGAAGGCACTTCGAGTGAGATCAAGCTTTCCGAGGAGAATGCAACCGTTCTCGAGGAACTTGATGCCGAAGGCGAAGGCGGTAAGGGTAAAAAGAAGAAAAAGAAAAAAGGCAAGAAGGATAAGAACGCCGAAGCAGCCGAAATGGATGGTGTAGGTGAGGAAGTTGACGGCGACGCCAAGAAGGGCAAGAAGAAAAAAGAAAAGAAGCCCAAGAAAGAAAAGGCACCTGCCGAAGACGAGAAGCCTTCAAAGAAGCTCAATAAGAAAAAGGTATTTGCGGTATTTGCATTCTGCGTCACTGTCCTTGTTGCTGTGCTCATAGTTTCAAATCTCATGGGATCATATTCCGTTAAGCGTGAAGCAAGACAGGCATATTCCCAGGGTGATTACCAGACCGCATACCAGGATCTTTTCGGGCAGGAACTGAATGAATCCGATGAGATAATATTCAAGAGATCCGAGTGCATCTTAAGGATCAGACTCTGGCAGAGAGAGTACGATCTTCTCAAGGAAGAATCGGATGTTAAGGCGCTTGATTCGCTTATCCAGACCGTCAACAGATATCCCGGATTACATGCATCCGCCGAAAAGTGGCAGTGTCTCGATGAGGTTGAACCTATTTATGCTCAACTGTTAAACGAGCTTGAATCCAGATACGGTCTTACCGAAGAACAGGCGTCCGAGATCGCAATGATCAGAAGCGATGTCGAGTACACAAGGGCTATCTATGATGTTGTAAATGGAATGTACGGTGTTTCACCGGAACCTGAACCTGAGCCCGAACCCGAGCCTGAACCCGAACCTCTTCAGGATGTTATTCCCGGTGAAGAAGATCCCGGTTCGGATATAGTATTTGTTAATCCTTAAGGAGCTGTAATGATAGCTGTAATTGATTATGATGCAGGTAATGTAAAAAGCGTTGAGAAGGCTCTTGAAAAGCTTGGAGCAAAGCACATACTCACATCAGATCCCGAAGTGATCAGAAATGCGGATTCCTGTATCTTACCCGGCGTCGGAAATTTCGGCGACTGTATGGATAAGTTAAGATCGAGAGGACTGGACACTGCGATCAGGGATTTTGCCGCATCCGGCAAATGCTTTCTCGGTATCTGTGTCGGACTCCAGCTTCTTTTTGACGAGAGCGAAGAATCACTCGGTGTTTCCGGACTCGGCATATTAAAAGGCAAAGTCAGGAAGTTCGAAGCTACCGATGAAAACAAAGTTCCCCAGATAGGATGGAATGATGTCACATTCGTAAAAGGAAGACTTTTTGAAGGAATCGGTGACGGTACTTTCTTTTATTTCGTTCATTCTTATTATCTTGATGCGGTTGATAAAAGCATAGTTACCTCCAAGACTTCTTACGGAGTTGATTATGATTCGTCCGTCGAATCCGGTAATGTTTTCGCAACACAGTTCCATCCGGAAAAGAGTTCCGATGCGGGACTTAAGGTTCTTACCAATTTCTTGAAGATCGCAGGAGAGATTTAATGCTTACAAAACGTATAATCCCCTGTCTTGATGTTAAGGACGGGAGAGTTGTAAAAGGAATAAAATTCCTGAATCTTAAGGATGCGGGAGATCCTGCTGAAACCGCTGCCGCATATGATAAGCAGGGTGCAGATGAGGTAGTCTTTCTTGATATAACCGCTTCTGCGGATTCACGCGATACACAGCTTTCATGGGTAAGGGATGTTGCATCCACGCTTTTCATTCCTTTTACCGTAGGCGGCGGAATCAGGACCACCGATGATTTCAAAGCAATCCTTCGAGAAGGAGCCGATAAGATCGCAGTGAATTCCGCGGCACTTATGAATCCGGATCTTATCTCGGATGCCGCAATGAAGTTCGGTTCCCAGTGCGTTGTACTTGCTATGGATGCAAAGAGGATTGAAGGTACCGATCATTGGACCGTATATAAAAACGGCGGAAGAGTCGATATGAATATCGATGCCGTCGAATGGGCGATAAAGGCTGAAAAACTTGGTGCAGGTGAGATTCTTCTTACCTCGATGGATGCCGACGGAACCAAGGCGGGATACGATCTTGAGCTTACCAAAGCCATCGCATCAAGTGTAAATATTCCGGTCATCGCTTCGGGCGGTGCGGGAAGTTGTAAAGATTTTTATGATGCCATCGAAGTCGGTGCATCCGCCGTGCTTGCCGCATCGCTTTTTCACTACAAAGAACTTGAGATCAAAGAAGTCAAAGAATATTTAAAGGAACGCTCTGTGAGTGTCAGACTCTGATATGTCCGTAATAGATAATGACTGGCTGCCTTTTATGTCAGCCGAGTTCGGCAAGGAATATTATAAAAAGCTTTATTCTTTCATCGTTAAAGAGTATCAGTCCCAGACTGTATATCCTCCCAAAGACGATGTCTTAAGGGCGTTTAATCTCACTCCGCTTTCCGAAATCAAGGTTGTCATACTGGGACAGGACCCTTATCACGAGCCCGGTCAGGCTCATGGTCTTTCTTTTTCGGTAAAAAAAGGAATTCCCAAACCTCCTTCACTTGAAAATATCTATAAGGAACTCAATACCGATCTGGGATGCAGCATTCCTCAGAGCGGCGATCTTACTTACTGGGCCGAGCAGGGAGTTCTTCTTTTGAATTCTCTTCTTACCGTAAGGGCTCACCAGGCATTTTCCCACAAAGGAATGGGATGGGAAGAATTCACAGATGCTGCAATAAAAGCGGTTGCGGCCCAGGACAGGCCCATCGTTTATATCCTTTGGGGATCCGCCGCAAGATCAAAAAAAGTGTTCATTACAAATCCGAAGCATCTTGTGATCGAATCCGCACATCCGAGTCCTCTTTCGGCATACAGGGGATTTTTCGGAAGCAGACCGTTTTCAAAATGTAATGATTATCTGTCGGCAAACGGCATTACGCCCATTGACTGGCAGATCAGAGATTAAGGAGTATTTATGAAAAAAGCATTTATCACCAAAGAAAAAGCAGAAGAGATCGCAAAAGTAATTCCCACCCCTTTTCATATCTATGATGAAAAAGGAATGAGGGATAACTTTGAAGCAGTTAAAAAGGCTTTCTCATGGAATCCCGGATTCAGGGAGTATTTTGCCGTTAAGGCAAATCCCAATCCTTTTATTCTTTCGATCTTAAAGGAATATGATTGCGGAACCGACTGCTCATCACTTACCGAGCTTCAGATAAGCAAGGCTCTTGATTTTGACGGAGCACACATCATGTTTTCTTCGAATGATACTCCTTTCGAAGAGTATGAATATGCAAATAAGATCGGTGCGATCATCAACCTCGATGATATAACCCACATCGATTTCTGTGAGCAGGCATGCGGAGGAAAGCTTCCCGAGACCATGAGCTGCAGATTCAATCCCGGCGGAGTATTTACCCTTTCTAACGGAATCATGGATAATCCCGGTGATGCAAAGTACGGTATGACCAGGGAGCAGATCGCCGAGGCTTACAAGATCATGATGAGCAAGGGAGTTAAGCATTTCGGTATTCATGCATTCCTTGCAAGCAACACCGTTACCAATGAGTACTACGGAAAACTTGCAGGACAGCTCTTTGAGCTAGCGATCGAACTGAAAAAAGAGACAGGAGCAGATATCAGGTTCATCAATCTTTCAGGTGGCGTAGGAATCGCTTACAAGCCCGACCAGACTCCCAATGATATCGCCGTCATCGGTGAGAATGTTCACAAGGTTTATGATGAGATACTTGTTCCTGCGGGCATGGGTGATATCGCGATCTATACCGAGATGGGAAGATTCATGATGGCTCCTTACGGTGCCGTTATAACAAGAGCCATTCACGAAAAGCATATCTACAAAGAATACATCGGTGTTGACGCATGTGCCGCTAACCTCATGAGACCCGCTATCTACGGTGCTTATCATCACATCACCGTCCTCGGAAAAGAAGACGCACCCTGTGATCACGTATATGACGTAACGGGTTCTCTCTGTGAAAACTGCGATAAGTTCGCGATCGACAGGCAGCTTCCCAAGATCGATATGGGAGACCTTCTTTTCATCCATGATTCGGGTGCACACGGATATTCGATGGGATATAACTACAACGGAAGACTCAGAAGTGCAGAGGTACTTCTTCAGTCCGACGGTTCTTTCAAGAAGATCAGAAGAGCCGAAACTCCCATGGATTACTATGCAACATTCGATGAGTTCGATATTTTCAAGAAGCTCGAAGCTGAGAATAAATAAGTTTTATGATGTCCGGAGGACAAGCCTATGAGATATCCCAATTTCATAAAAGAAGGAGATCAGATAGGATTTCCCGCTCCCTCCTTCGGATGCAATATAGAGCCTTATTCATCCCAGTTTGATTCGGCACTTGAGTATTTTAAAGATAAGGGCTTTAAGTTAAATCCCGGTCCCAATTCTAAAGCGGGACTCGGAGTCGGAATAAGCAACACTCCTGAAAACTGTGCCAAGGAGCTTACCGATATGTTCCTTGATCCCGCCAATGATGCACTTATCTGCTGCGGAGGCGGTGAGCTGATGTGTGAGATCCTTGAACACGTTGCCCTCAAATGGATTGAAAAGTCAGACGCCAAATGGATAATGGGTTATTCCGATATCACTAATATCGAATTGCCTCTGCTTACATTATGTGACACTGCATCCATATACGGCCCATGTGCAAATGCTTTCGGTCTCAGAAAGCTTCATGAGGGGGTTGCTTCTTCACTCGATATCATGTGCGGAAAAAGGAATAAGGTTCATTCCTTTGATCTTCACGAAAAGTATTTCTATGAAGAAGAACCTAAGGATGAGACCGTCGAAGAAGATCCTCTTGCTCCCGAAATTTATACCGAGAAATCACTAAAGTCGGTATATGACGGAAAAACCTTCCATGGCCCCGGTGAATTTGACGGCAAACTTGGATTTTCCGGAAGGCTGATCGGCGGATGTATGGACTGTCTTGACGAGCTTCTCGGAACACCTTATGAGGATGTCAAAGGATTTCTGGACAGATATGCTTCCGATGGCATCATCTGGTGTCTTGAAGCCTGTGATCTGAATGTATTTTCAATCAGACGTGCCATGTGGCATTTTGAGCAAGCAGGATGGTTCAAAAAAGGTATTATTAAGGGGTTCCTGATCGGAAGGCATAGAAACGGACAGGAGATGATGGGACTTAATCATTTCGGTTCTGTCATGCCTTATATCGAAAAACTCGGAGTTCCCGCAGTGCTTGATATCGATCTCGGTCATGTCGCTCCTGCAATGCCTGTTGTTTGGGGCAGCATCGGACACGTAAATGTTTCGGGCAACGAGCTTGAGCTTGAAATGGAATTTGCTTAAAACACGCCTTTGTGATATATTACCAATTGCGTCCGAATTCGGGCGCTGATTAGTCGGCATGTCGGAATTGGTAGACGAAGCAGACTCAAAATCTGCCGCGGGCGACTGTGTGTGGGTTCGAGTCCCACTGCCGGCAGGTATGAAAAAATAAGAGTGGGCATAAATGCCCGCTCTTATTTTTTAATGCCTGACGGCATAATCTGATATTATGTCTACCTCGTTATATTAAGCAATAATTGGACGTTTTGGGCTTGTTTTTTAGTATATTTTTGGCTTGTTTTGATGTAAAATATTTGGTGTATGCGAAGATGCGGAAGGAGCGCTTTTGAACTGCAGGGAATTTGAAAGTTATATACCCGCCTTCATTGATAAAAAGCTCGATTTCAAGACGATGGAGGAGTTTCGTGAGCACTACGAAAGCTGTAACGAATGCCGCGAGGAACTGAGCATCCAATTTCTTGTTTCTGTAGGTATCAGACATCTCGATAACGACGATGATGACTTTGATCTTGATGCCGAGCTGAAGAAGCGTATGGCAAGCAACGAAAAGCAGATCGAAAGACATCGTATCTACAGGCAGTCACAGAGATATATCATCACATTCGGGTGTTTCCTGCTCGGATTGTTACTTATATGGCATCTCGGTTGAGGTTTTAAATTGAGCGAAAAGCTTGTCTTGATAGACGGACACAGTATCATAAACAGAGCGTTTTACGGGGTTCCCGATCTGACCAATGCATCCGGTGTTCATACCGGAGCAGTTTACGGATTCCTGAATATCTTCTTTAAACTTATCGATGAGGAAAAGCCCGATTATGTAGTTGTTGCTTTTGACGAGCACCATCCGACATTCAGACATGAGATCTTTGCCGAGTATAAGGGTACACGTAAGCCCATGCCCGAAGAACTCAGACAGCAGGTTCCCATCCTCAGGGACCTTCTGGTCAATATGGGCATTCAGACAGTATCCGTACCCGGACTGGAAGCCGATGACATTATGGGAACACTTGCCAAAAAGTCACAGGCTGAAGGTATGAAGGTAAGTCTTGTATCCGGTGACAGGGATCTTCTTCAGATCGCCGATGAGAATATACTCATCAGGATCCCCAAGACCAAGTCCGGAAAGACAACCGTCGAAGATTACACTCCCGAAAGAGTTACTGAAGAGTTTGGCGTATCACCTGCCAAGTTTATCCAGCTCAAGGCTCTTATGGGTGATACCGCAGATAACATTCCCGGAGTTCCCAAGGTCGGTCCCAAGACGGCATCCGAGCTGATGCAGACCTACGGATCCATAGACGGTATTTATGAGCATATCGATGAGATAAAGGGTAACTCGGTAAGGGAGTCACTCAGGGAACACAGGGACCTTGCTGATCTTAGTCTTGTTCTTGCCACCATCAAGACTGATGCCGACGTTTCCCTTGATAAGGAAAAGGCTAAGGCAGGAAATTTCTTTACCGAGAAAGCTTACGAGACGATCAAGGAGCTTGGTCTTAAGTCCTTCTATTCGAAATTTGACGAAGCATCCAAGACCTCCGCTGTTGCGGCTTCGGTAAAAACAGATGTACCCGACGCAACTACTCTTGATTCCGCAGCTTCCTTTATCGAAAAGATAAGCAGCTGTACCAAGTCCGAAGCCGGACTTCAATTTGTATCCGAAGACGGTAATACATATGCTGCGGCATTCTTTACCGGAGACGAGCTTTATTACTATCAGGGTATGGACATTGAATGTGATGCCCTTAAAGATGCTATCCGCAAGGTGACCGAGGCAGGCTGTACGCTCTGTTTTTCGGACGTTAAATCACAGTACAGGATCACAGGCCATATCGATCCCGATCATTTATTCGATGCAGCTCTGGGAAATTACGTTCTCGATCCCTTAAGTGCGGATCATGACATAGAAAATATCGCGAATGCTTACCTTGGTTTTTCTCCGCTTTCCTTCAAAGAAAGATTCGGTAAGCTCAGCATTAAGGATTCTTTCTTTACCGCTCCTGAAGTACTTAAGAGTTACACCTGTGACGGTGCATGCATTTCTCTTCAGGCCAAAGATGCCGTGATAGGTGAGCTTGAAAAGAGTGGACAGTTAAAGGTTTATAAGGAGATCGAGATTCCTCTTTCCTATGTCCTTTACGATATGGAGAGTCTCGGCATACTTGTAAAGGCTGATGAACTTGATGATTATTCTTCAAAGCTTTCAGTAAGGATCGCAGAGCTTGAAGAGTCCATACACAAAGAGAGCGGAGAACCCGATTTTAATATAAATTCTCCCAAACAGCTCGGTGTCATTCTTTTTGAAAAGATGCAGCTTCCGGGTGCGAAGAAGACCAAGACCGGTTATTCGACTTCAGCGGATGTGCTTGAAAAGCTTGCTCCCGATGTTCCCTTTGTAAGAGATATCCTCGAATACAGAGGACTTACAAAGCTTAAGTCGACATATGCCGAGGGACTCAAAGGTTTCATCTGTTCCGACGGAAGGATCAGATGTAAGTTTAATCAGATGGTGACAGCAACGGGAAGGATCTCGTCATCCGATCCCAACCTTCAGAACATTCCTGTTCGTACCGAGCTCGGAAGGGAACTGAGAAAGGTGTTTGTTCCCGCCGAAGGATGCGTATTCACAGATGCGGATTATTCACAGATCGAGCTCAGGGTTCTTGCTTCGCTTTCAGGTGACGAATCACTCATAGAAAGCTATAAATCGGGTGAGGACATCCACAGGATAACTGCGTCCAAGGTATTCGGCGTTCCTCTTGAGGAAGTGACCGATACACAGAGAAGAAATGCAAAGGCGGTAAACTTCGGAATCGTTTACGGCATATCTTCTTTCGGACTCGGAGAGAATATCGGAATAAGCCGTAAAGAGGCTGCCGATTATATAAAGAGATATTTTGAAAACTTCCCGGGACTTAAGGTTTATCTTGACGGACTTGTCGAATCCGCCAAGGAGAAGGGTTATTCCGAGACATATTTCGGCAGAAGAAGACCTATTCCCGAGCTGAAGAATTCCAATTTCATGACCAGATCGTTCGGTGAGAGAGTTGCAATGAACGCACCGATACAGGGTACCGCAGCCGACATTATCAAGCTTGCGATGATCTCTGTCTGGAATGAACTGAAAAAGAAAAATTATAAGTCACGTCTGATACTTCAGGTACATGACGAGCTTTTAATTGAAGGTCCGGAATCTGAAAAAACGGAAATTCAGAATTTATTAACCGAGTGTATGGAGAAAGCGGCTGACCTGGCTGTAAAACTGGAGATCTCAGTTGATACGGGCAGGAGCTGGTACGAGGCACATTAATGAAGATCATAGGAATCACAGGCGGCATCGGCGGCGGAAAATCTAGCATCCTTAATTTCATTTCCGCACATTATATTGCAGAGATATATTACGCTGATGAGATTGCCAGAGAACTCGAACTTCCCGGTACCATAGTTTATGACCGGCTTGTTTCTCTATTCGGTAATGATATTCTCGAGAATGATTTCGATCATGTGATCGATAAGAAGAAGTTCGCTCACGTGATCTATTCCGAGAAAGAAAATCTTGAAAAAGCTAACATGATCATTCATCCGGCTGTTGAGAATTATCTCAACGAGAAGATGAGAGCTGCGGTCAAGCAGCATGAGACCGAACTCTTTTTCATCGAGGCGGCTCTCCTTATCG
>JAEEGK010021133.1_pt1 | contig 13781 bp, 9 predicted proteins | sample 8958771 | NCBI WGS metagenome assembly JAEEGK01 (sample SAMN16246547, study PRJNA631951) | gut metagenome | biome: gut microbiome; feature: rumen; material: SC-attached | host: Bos | place: Iran: Karaj | collected 2018-10 | reverse complement strand
ATCCCCAATCCCCAATCCCCAACAATTTAATTTTCAACAATAAATATTTAATTTTATGTTAATCATTTTATTTCTTATATTATTTTAATTTGATTTAAATTAAATTAATAAAAATGAGCTTAAATATTATTTTAATTATTGTAAATTTCAATTTAAAAAAAATATAAATTAAACTCATTAATTACTTATATTGAGTTATATATAATTAAAAGTTAGGAAAAAAGATTTGATTTAATATTTTACTTTTAATTTTTCAAAAGTTTTTCTAACTCTTTTAGCTTCAATTTCATTCATTTCAATCATATTCATAAAATATTTATGTTTTTTTTCTATAGCTTTAAATTGATTTTCATGAAGAATTTTATTTTTTGTTTTTCTTCTTTCCCTTAAAATCCTCATCATTGATTTAACATCAAAATTTTTTTGACTTAGAATAAGTTTATCAAAATGTTTATTTGAATTTTTTTCTTCTGGTTTAATTCTTTCTGTTAAATATTCATTGGTATTTTTTACTAATTTGTCATTAAATTTTTTTAATTTTTTATTACATTTTTTCATCATTTTATTTTCATAAATATCATATTCTTTTTTATCATAATTAATATTATTAATTTCTTCAATTGCATCTTCAGTTAAAGTTTTTAAAGTTGTTAAAAAATATTGATTAATATAAAATGAATCATATGTATTTAATAAATCTCCACTTAAATTTCTACTTCTTTTAATTGGTCTTTCTGTTAAATAATGAAATTCATTTAAAGTTTGATTTTTTTTATTATTTATTTTATCAATTTCTATTTTATTTATATTTGATTTATTTTTTATTTGTTCTTTATCATTTTCTAAATTATGATTATTATTAAATTTATATTTATCTGATGTTCTAATAAAATTTCTTCTTATTTTTGGCTGAGCTGTAAAAAAAGTTTTTGAATTTAATTTTTTATGTTTTTTTGAATTTGATAATGGAGAATTTATAATTTTAATTTGGCTTAAAGGTTTATGTGTTTCAAACAAATCAATTTTTAAATGATTAACTCCATCATCTATTTTATTTGAATATTCTTTAATAGAATTTTGTATAGAAGGTAACTTTTCATTAAAAGATATATAACTAAAAGGTTTTATAAAATTAACTCCATAATCACCAGACATAAAATTTATATATATATAAAAAAAAATATAAAAAAAAATTAACTAAAACTTTAAAAATCGGTTTAAAAAAGTAAAATAACAATTTTAAAATCTAATGAGGTAACAAACTATAAGCTAAATCCTCGAAGAAAAATTTACATTCCAAGGGTCCATCTTCAACTAAATCAGTACAATGAACAGCATTTTTGACTCTATCAATTCCGAATTTAGCTCTAATAGTATTAGGTCTTAGACTTTTAGCAATTTCAGGATCATGTGGTCCTACTAAAGCTCTTAATTTATTAACACAATCATCTTGTCTGACTTCTAAAGCAATAACAGGACCACAAGTAATATCTTCAATCATATCACTATATTCAGGTAATACACCTTTATAAACTTCAAAAAATTCTTCAGCATTAATTTTATCTAAATAAAACATTTGCATACTTGAAATTTCAAAACCTTCAGTTAAAATAATATCAATAATTTTCCCAGCATTTCCTTCTGAAATAGCATGAGGTTTAATAACTAAACAAGCACAATTAGTTAACATTGGTTTATGAATAATTTTATTAAATACAATATTACATTCTCTTATAACACTTTGTGGTGAATCACTTCCATGTACTGTGTTTTTTTCACCATTTCCAAATATTCCTCTTAATGAATTAGGTGCTTCTGCTTTTGCTTTTGCAACATTTGTTGGTCCTATAAAATTTCTCCATGCTTGAATTGCATCTTTTTTTACTAATTCCAATCCTACTATAAAATCACTTGTAATATAATTAACTAAAAAATCATAGAAACTTTTCCCTTTGTGTTCACCATAAAATTCTGCTGCATTTTCTAAGGACATTTTACATAATTTTAATTTTATTATTGTAAATTGACCTGCATTATATATCATATCTATTATTTTTCCTATATTTAAATATCCATCTGGTTTAATCATTCCATATGTACTTGATCTAATTTCTTCAAAATGATTTTTTGTATATTCATCTCCGTAATCTATTAATTTATGCTTTCTAGAAAATATATTTACATCGCTTCCTTTGTATAAGTCTTTTATTGATATTTCTGGAACTACTCTTCTTTTTAAAAAAATTTTCTGATTTTTTATATCATACATTTCTATTGAACCATCTGAAGGATAATAAAATAATTGGTAATTTTTTACCAAAGATGCTAAACTGTCAAAGTATTCAGTTAGGAAACAATAACGCTGGAAAGACATTTTTTTTTTTTATTTTTTATATTTTCAGTTATGAAATTTTATTTATTTTACATTTATTAATTTTTTTTATTATTAATTGATAATAATTTTTTTTGTATATTATTGATTTTAAGTTTTTGAGTTTTTATATAAGTAAAAATATAATTATTTTACTTCATTTTTTGACTTTAATTTCAAGACATAAAAATAAATGATTTTTATTGATTATATATTGAAGTTTATATTTGTATATTTTAATTATTGAGTATTTATTTTATGTACATTTTTTATAATTTTTCTTCATATTCTAAATATCAATTTTTTATAATAATTTTTTTTTCGAATTTTGTGACAATTATTTTTAGAGGAAAATAATGGATAAAGAAGTTAAAATTTTATTTAGAGATATAATTAAACCAATGAGTTTTTCAAAAACATCAAAAAGAATTCCTTATTTAATTGGCGATAATAATAGTTTAGAATCTTTTATAAAAAAAATAAACAAAAATCATCTTATTAATTTAAAAAAATACTATTCACCATTTCATTATATGGATGATAAAGAAAAAAGCTTTAATTTTGGCGTTCAAATAAATAATAATAAATATAGAAAAGAATTTAATCTAGTAGAATTTAAAAAAAAATTAAAAAAAATTGAAGAAAAAGAAAAAGAGAAATTAAAAAATAATAAAAAAAAAGAATATAAAATTGCAATAAATGATCGAACAAAACATAATATTGAAATTTGGAAAAAAAATAAAATGTTATCAAATATAGTAAAAAGTTATAATCCAAAATATAAAATAATATATAAAAGAATTCCAAATATATTTTTTGCATATCCAAAATCAAAACAAAAAAAAAAAATAAAAAGTTTTAGTGTATCAAATAAAAAAATAAAAAGAAATTTCGAAGAAAATATTTTTGAAAAAATAAATGAAAGTAAAATTCAAAATTTAAATAATAAATCCGTTATAGAAACTCTTAAAAACAATTTCAAAATTAAAAATAATATAATATTAAATTCGAAAGCAAAGACAACAAAAAATATAATGAAAAAATTTTTGACAAATGAAATTAAAAAAACTCCTTCAACAAAAATAAGAACATACATTAAATATAAATCTCAAAAAAATTTCAGAAGAAATAATAATTTATTATTCCAAAATAATTCATTTAATAAAAGTCATTTATTTGAAAAAAATTATTATTATCCAGATTATAATAAAATGCCAAGAAGTGAAAGATTATCTTTTTTTAAATCTTCTAAAAAAAATGATTATTTATTAAATCAACCAAGTATTGGAGCTTACGAACCAAAATATGAATATATTTTCGAAAAATCACCTAAAATTTCTTTTGATAGAAGTAATAATTTTGATTTATTTTCGTATAGAAAATATATTCTAAGAAAATTATGGAGTGGGTTTAATAGATATTTAAATGAAGAATACGAATTGGTTGATTTTCCACTTTCTGATTCAAAAAAAAATATTATTTAATTTAAAGGTATAAATAAAAATTAAATAAATATATGTGTATATATTTTTTTTTAAGTAATACTAAATAGAAGAGAAATTTTTAATATCTTAATTTCATTAATTACTATAAATATAATTTTTAACTTGATTTTTCATAAATTTTTTTTAAGTTTTCAAAATAAAAAATCTCATAAAAAAATTCTTTCCTTAATTGAATAAAATAAATAATGAAATTCATTAGTTTTATTCCAATATTAGCATCTCATCTTACTTTTAAATCAAATTCCCCCTTTTTAAAATTTAATATCTTTTCATTTCCTTTTTGAAGAACAATAAATTGAATAATATTTCCAGATTAATAATGTCTTTCAAAAAGAACTTCAAAGTATTTTTAATTAATATCAATGGATTTATCTCTTCCAATATCTTTATAATTTTAGGATATTCATTTCTTAAAAATCAATTATAAAAATAATGAGATATTGAAGATGTAATATAATTTGCATATTTAATAAAACAATATCAATTTCTAAACAATTCCACCACAAATACCATTTATATATGGATTCATTTTATTTCTTTTATAATTAAGTAATAAATGAAGAAGTTAATTCAATTAGACCTAAAAATGGTTTATTATTAGAAGATAAATTATCTTTTGAAATCATTTTGTTTAATTGTCTTAATTTCTTGCATATTTGAATATTCTCCTAAATGTCTATTATTGTTCAATTTGTTAATTTAAATAACCTTTCTGTATACATTATTTTATATAAGAAATTATAAATTAATTTTGTTTCACTTACATTTATCATTCCTTTTTCATATTTTATACCTTTATATTTTGTCCTACATATATTGCATCTGTTGTTTGTGTTAATGGTGATTTTCGGATTTTGGCAAAAGTTCATTGTTTTATTTTAATTTTTTTAATCTTATATTTTTGAATTTTAAAAAAATGCTTTTTAGCTTTGATTGCATTATAAAGATTTTTTTCACTTTTTATTTTTATATCATTTTAAATTAATTAAAATTGATAATTAAATTTGTTTAAATACTATATTATTCATATCTATATATTTATATAAGAATCAGAGAACAATTTAATTTTTAATTTAAGACAATATCCTCATTATTTATTATGTTTTGGTTTTGATTTATTTCACAATCTTTTTTTAAGCTTTCTTCTATTTTTGAAGAATCATAATTAAGAGGAAAAAATTTATTTGAATATTTTTGAATATAGTCAATATTGATTGATTTATCAAATTCTTTAAAAAAAGGGAATTTTTCTTTATTAATTTTAATTAACACACATTCAAATTTTAATTTTGAGTAAATCGTCTGATTATTTTTTTCATCCTTAAGGTCTGTCTTATCAATATCATTATTTAAATTTTTTTTGTCAGTATGAGATTCAATTTCAACTATTTCTTCATTATTATTATCATGAACATAATCATTGTATTTATTGTTATCATTTTCATTTTCATCATTAATCATACAAATATCATCATTATTATCCATATTCATTGAATCTTTTTCAATACTAATAATTTCATAATTATCATTAATCTCTAAAACTTTTCCTTTATATTTTTCTAAAAGGTCCAACATTTTTATATCAAGAGAAACAGGTCCAGTATTTTTTTTACAGATAGGACATTTAAATAAATGATTAATTGTATTTTGAATAAGAAAAGTTTCATAATCAAAACATGATAAATGAACACAATTAACACCTTTTACAGGGATTTTAATATAATCCATTTGAGATAAAGGTTCAATAAAATTGATTTTTTCAATAATATTGCTATTTATTGGAAAAATTCTTGAATTTTCTTTAATATGAATATTTTTTAATATTTCATCCATTGTTAATAATTTTACTAAATCAATTGAAATAACATATATATTATTTAAAGTTTTTTTATTCCATATAAAAGTAAAATTTAAATTATTGTTTCCATTCACCAAAAAATTATCAAAAAATAAATGTCTAATTTTATATAAATTATTATCAGGTTTTTCCTTATTACATCTTAACATTATCTTCTTTTCAAAGCATTTATTAATATTTTTCAAATTCAATTTTGAAATTCCATTAAGTGTTAAATTTAAATCTCCAGGCCATTGAAATTTAAAACCAGTTTCATCAAGTAATAAACAAGTAAAAACTATAAAATTATTTTTAGAATAATTTATTTCTGGAAGAAATATATCAAGAGAAAAAGGAAATAAAATATTGTTATTTTGAAATAAATAATGATTATTAGGATTAGAGACCATCATTATTTTTTGATTAGATAAAACTTGATTAAATTCTAAGAAAGGATTACTTTTTCTTATTTGACATTTAGGACAAATGTAATTTGGTTTCATATTAGTTAAAGAATTCATACAATATTTATGTTGATAAGTTTTACATAAAAAACATTGAATTATTTGATTCATTTCAAAATCTGAAAAAAATCTTTCTTTTGATGACATACATGGACATGATAAAATTATTTTTGGTTTTAACTCCATTTTTTTAATTAAATTAAATAATTATCAATGGACAATTTAAAGGAAAAAAATAATGCAATTTTTTTTTATTTTTTTTTCACCTCTTTGATTACACTTAATATTTAATATTTAACCTCTTTACGCTAAATTTTTATAAACATAATAATAAAGTAAATTGTATGAGTCTTATTTGTCAAAACAAAATTATAAACCTAAAAGAACTTGAAATTTTTTGTTTAGAAAATAATTGTGACTTTTTAATGATTAACATTTATTCTCCAATTTGTCTTTTAGATAAAAATTCCCGTTTAATTATTTTAGAACTTTTAAATCATCAAAAAAATAAAAAAGAAGTAAGTAATATAAAAGAAACAAATAGATTAAAGATACAAAAAGTTGAAAATATAGAAAACCTTGAAAAATTAATTTTCAATCTTCAAATTAAAGAAAATTTTGCTGAATGTGTGAACAAAGAAAAACAAGATTTAGAATTTTTAGTCCATTCAGTAACTAATATTCAAAATAATAATCTAACCGATAAATGTTTATGTACAAATAAACCCACACTGAGCTTAAATGTAGCAAATACCAACAAAAATCATAAATCAGAAATAAAAAATGAAATCCAAAAAATTAAATATGTTTATGAAGAAGAAGAAAAAAAATATTTTTTAGAAATAGTAAAATATCAATTAAGTTTATATAAATCAAGGTGTTTATTCAAAAAAAGAAAAAAATTTTCTTTTTTTCCCTGATTAATTAGTTTCTTAACACTTTTCATAATAATAATTATTTAAAAATAAAAAAAATTAAATTAATATTTATTTATTTTTTCAATTATTTTATAATCATGAGAAATAAGAAATATTATTTCCATTTATAATAAAGTAATCCCATATCTTTCATTAAATAATAATTATCAATATTAAAAATAATTATATCATATTTTTTTCTTCTTAAAAAATTTTTTCTTAATTTCTTCATCCATTATTTAACACAAGGGTATTTATCCTTTCTTTAAAAGTAATATACAAAAATATATTAGTTCATTTTTACAAACAAAAAATAAAGTAAAAAAGTTATACCTTATTATCAATGATAAATTTGAGTTTTAAAAAAAATGTTGTTATAACATTCTAATTTAGAAAGTATTTTCTGTTCAAAATTATAATTTAATTTCTCAAATAACCAATGACAATTATTTCTTTTTGCTTTTTTATATTTTTAATTAATGATAAATTATTTTAGTAAATGATTTTCCATTAATATCTATATTATATTAATAAATAGAAATAAAGTATTATCTTCACTTTTATTTAAAAGAGGTTACTCAATTACTATATTATTTACAAAATATTTTAGTATTATTTTAGAATTCAATCAATGAAATTGAAGCCAATTTAAATGTATTTATTTATTAAGTGAAGTGTATTTATGAACTTTTTAATTTTTTTTTAATAACCTATAATATTCATTCCTTTAATTTATTTATTAAAAATCAATTTTATGCTCATTTAAAAATAATGTTTATTATATTAATAATTAAAAAACATATGTTTTTACTAATTCATAATCCAAACAATAAAATCATATAGGTGTTATTTCCATAAATAGACAAAATTTAGTTCTGATGTTACAAAACTTTCATCATTAATCTTTCTCATATACCAATTTCCTGAACTTTTTTCATTAGAGTATAATTTATTTTTTACATTTGCTTTAAATTTTTTTTCTTTCTTTTTGTCTTTATTGTCATCAAAGCAGTTTATTTCCAATAAATCAACACAATACATACTTTTTTTACTATTTAATGCAGCAACCAAAATATTTTCATCATTTAATCTTTCCATTGCTATAATTTTATAGTTTTTTCCAATACACAATTTATATAGAATAACTGAAAGTTTGATTGAAATAAAATAAATATTATTTCCTCCTCCAAAACAAAGAATATCTTCATTTAACATTTGAAAAATTTCAGTACAAAACATTGAAATCCCTATTTTATAATTTATAATTATTTGATTTGTTGTTTTTGATACTATTCCTAAAGAATCATTATTTACATATGCAATTTTTTCTTTATCAATTTCAAGAATATCTTGTAAATAAATTAGTCTAATTATTGAAATTAATTTTCTTTTTATAAAAATTTCTTCATTTTCATTTATATATTCTAATTCATCAATTTCAATACTATTCATATTCATACTTATTAAAATATTTTCAGTAAACTGAGATAAAATTGATTTCGTTATATTATTAATTTGTTTTGAATCTTTTTTAATCAGTTTTTTAAACTCAATAAAATACTTGTCATCATCTCTTTTATTTATTATAAAAGTTTCCATTCTCTCTGAAAGCATTAAAAATATATTATTTTTTAATTTTACCATCGAATGGGAATAATTTGAAAATGATATAGAAGTTATTTGTTTAAAATTTTCTAAATCATAAATTATAATAGAATCATAAAGGGTTACTATCAATATTTTTTTATTTTCAAATTCCGTCACTAGAAGAAAATTTACTGTTGATTTAAGATCTTTTGTAATTTCAATTTCCTTTTTTTTTATTAAATTGTTTTCCTTTTTTTTATTAAATAGTTTCCCTTCTTTTTGTAAAATTTTTGATTTCTTTTGTCCCATTTCTTGACAGTTTAATTAATCTTTATTATTAAAAGAAAATTTTATTCTTTTATAATATATTATATATAAATATATGGAATGTAAAAAAAAATTCATAATTTAATGAATTGGAATAAAAAAATAAATAAAAAATCATTTATTTATTTTTTTCTTAAAATAAAACAATATAAAAAATAAATAATGAATGACAAAATATGTTCTAATACATCATGTCAAAAATCATTAGAAAATAACAATGCAATATATCAGTGTCAAAAATGTGATAAATATTGTTGTACAAGTGCTTGTTTAAAAGTTCATAAATTATCAGATCATCCAATTAACTTTCACCAAAGAAGTCAAACACAGAGATATGAAGAAGATAGTTCTGATACTTCAAATAGTAAAAGAAGTTCAACAACATCACATTTGTTATCAAAAAATCAATTTATCAAAAAGGGAGAAATTATAAAAAATATTTTAGATGATCCACAATATACAATTAATAATTTTAAATTTATTAGAAATCCAAAAAATGATAAAATCATATGTCTTGGAATTGGAAAATATAGTGAAATATTAATTGCAAATCATTTAAAAACTGGTAAAAACTATGCAATTAAACATATAATTAAAACAAAATATAATTCAAAAAAAGAAATTAATGAAATGGTCAATCAAGAAATTCAAATTCAAAGAACTTTAATTCATCCAAATATTATTAGATTATATTCATATTTAGAAGACAATAATAATTATTTGATAATATTAGAACAAGGAAAAAAAAATTTAGAAATAATATTAAAAAAAATAGGTAAATATAAAGAAGATGATGCATTTAATATTTTTATTCAAATAGTATCAGCATTATATTTTCTTCATTCAAATAATTTAGTTCATAGAAATATAATGCCAGAAAATATTTTAATAAATGATAATAATGAAGTTAAAATATGTGATTTTAGTTATGCTACAGAAATAAATAAGCCAATATCAACAATAATAAATTATAATAAATTAGAATATATTCCTCCTGAAATAATAAGACAACAACCTTATGATTATTCTGTGGATATTTGGACAATAGGAGTTTTATTATATGAATTATTACATGGTTATTCCCCTTTTGGTAATATTGAAAAGAATAATAGTGATGAAATTATTCGAAATATTATTATTGATAAATATATTATTGATGATAAATTAAATTTATCTGATGAATGTATTGATTTAATTAAAAAATTATTAGAATTTGATTGTGAGAAAAGAATTAAAATACAACAAATTTTAACTCATCCTTGGATTTTAAAATATTCAAAAAAATATGAAAGTAATTCAAATAGTGATTTAATGGATAAAATTAATAATCCTAATTCCCTATTTAAAAAAAGTGAAATATTTTCAAAAATTGAAAATGATAATAAAATTTTATTTGAAGTTAAACCTGAAGATAATGTTTTAAATGAATATTTAAATACTAATAATTCTGATGATGAAAATATATTTGAAAAAGCTATAAAAAAATCTCATAAGAAGAAAAAAAGAAACTATAGAAATGATAATAATTCATTAAAAAATAAAGAAAAAAAAGAAAAAAATGAATTAACAAATAGCACTAATACATTTGAATTACTAAAAAACAAGGAAATAAATGTTAATTCAGATAGAATTGGGTATAATAAATATAATAAAAAAGATAAAGATAAAATGCTTAATGATAATAATAATATAAATATTAATAATATAAATATATATAATTCACTTCAAATAGATAGAGAAAAAACTCAAAATAATCCAAATTTATATTTACAAAGTGGTAATTTTTATTTAGGTTTTGATACTCCAAACTCTGGCAATGATTTTAAGCATTGTAGAAAAAATGATAAAAAAAATTTAAGTGATGCAATTGGAATTTTAGAAAATGCTGAACGAAAAAATGTTATTCAAAAAAAAAATAATAAAAAAGTTGTATTAAGAGATCCTCCAAGTTTTTGGGAAAAATTATTTGAACCATTTAAATGCAGCGAAAAAAAATAAATTTTGCCATTAAGAATTTATGATCTTTTATATTTTTATCACTTATGTATTATATATAAAAATATGAATATATAAAATTAAAAAATTCTTCTGAAAAAAACTATCAATCAAAATTATAATTAAAAGATATTTAGTCAATTAATGAAGGAGAATTGATTTGTTGTAATAAAAAGAAAAATATAAATGATTATATAAAATATTTAAATATATATATGTAATAAATAAATAAAATAAAAAAACTTTTAATTCATATATTACTTAATTTAAATAAATATTATTTTTACTAAGTAAAAAATAAATTTAAATTTTAAATAAAAAAAAATGAACTTCAACATAAATTATTAAAGCTAAAAACATTAACGCCTTTTTCAATATCCTGTAAAGTACTAATAATAGAAGAAATAGGTAACACAATAGCAGAAATTCCAATAACAGCAAAAAGCGCAAAAACTAAATAACTTTGTCTTCCACTTTTTTTAAAAAAACTTTGAATAAGAAGAGTACCAAAAATGCTTCCAAGAGAAGAGAAAAAAACACTAATAAATGCATATTCAAAATTTAACATATTAAATAAAATAAATTGAAGAGTAGTAGAAGAACTAGTAATTAAAACTAAAAAATTAGTTGTAACAGTAGAAACCACAGGATAAATTCCCATAGATAACAGAATAGGACCTAAAACAACTCCTCCTCCAATTCCAATTATTCCAGCAATAAAACCACTTAATAATCCAGTTATTGATATTTTTAAACTTTTCTCAAATGTCCAATTTATATCTTTTTCATCATATGGAAATGCTATTGATATTCTATAATTATATTCATGTTGAACATGAAGAAGAGACATATAATCTATTATTAAAGATAATATAAAAAATAATATGAAAAGAAGCCAATATGATAATGAACATTTTGGAGTTATGTTTGATTCACGTAATATACTTAGGAATGCCATTATTATAAATGGAATTATTATATATTTTTGCTTATCCCAACGAAGAAAATTTTTGTCTTTTTCTAATTCTTTATTTATTTCTTCTTGAATTGGATCGTTTAAAGCATTTGAGATTATATTATTATTATTATTAATATTGTTATCATTATTATTATTATTCTCACTATTAAAATTCATATTGTTATTACTTGAATTTAAATTACTGTTATTTTGATTAATTAAATGTCCATGACTTGAAGCAGGGCCACTAATTTTATTTTGAAATAAATTTTCATTTTCATATTCTTTCATTCCTACTTTATAAGTTTTATAAGTATTATAAAATAATAATAAAGTAAGTAGAAATATAATGATCACATTAGGTAATATTTTATTTAAATTTACACCTAAAACAGTACCCATTAATAAATTAGGGCAAATTAATATGATCATATTAAAATCCAAAGCTTTAGTATTTCTTAAAGGATGAGTTAATTTTAAATTGAGAAAAAAAGATGATAAAGAACCAAAAAATATAACAATTTTTGAAAGAGGAATTGCTTCATGAGTATAAAAATTCATTATTAATAATAAAACAGGAATAAATAAAGTTCCTCCTCCAATTCCTCCTGCATTAGAAAAAGCACTTGCTAAAAATATACTAATTAATCCTATTATTTCTTTTGGTTTAAATGGAAATAATGATATATGTTTACATGTATTTTTTATACAAATATTATCTTGTTTACAATCTGAGTTTTTTTTGCAAAATTCAGACTAATTTATTGTTTTATTTATTTTATTATTTTTTTATATTTACTGTGCTTTTAGTATATTCAATTAGGATTATTAAAATGAAAATTAATTGAAGTATTTTCTTTTGTTTCATTTTTTTTTTTTGAAATATTTAAAAAAAAAAGAAACTTTTTTTATTTATATTATACAATAAATATATAATAAGAGTATAAAAATTTAACTTTTATTTATTTAATCTAAAAAATGTCTAATATACTTATTAATAAACAATCAAATCAAAATGAAATAACAAAATTTAAAAATGAAAATAATAAACAAGAAAAAATATTTCAATCTCAATCTACTTCAGATAATAATAGCATAGAAGAGGAAAATATAAATGAATATATAATAAATAAAAATGAATCTATATTAATTAAAGCAAAAGAAGTAGATAATAAAAAAGAATATATAAAAAACTGGGAAATTTCAGATACTTGTGATTTAGAAAATTTTCAATTAAAAATAGACAAGAGAGTTGAAGATATTTTAATAGATATTTTTGAAAATACTTTTAAAAATTATAATAATAAACATACAATTACAAATAAATCAAATCATTTTGCAAAAGATATGAAATATTATTGTGATATACTTCATTATCATTTTGCTATTTTTATTCTTAATGTTTTATCTACTAAATTAATTTCTTTAATTAATTATGTTGCTAAAAATTATATTGATCCATCAAATTTTCAAATTAAAAAAATTTTCAAAATTAGAAATTGTTTAAATCAAACTGGAAATGATATACTAAAAGTTTTTAAAAGTGCTTTTAATAGAACATATTATTTTGATATGGGAAGTGTTTTAATAGAAATTTTTTTAAGGAATATTTTAAGTCAAAATGAAATAAATAATTTGATCAAAGATGAAGATTTTGAAAAATTAGAAAAAGTAAATTCAATTGGTGAAAAAGATAGATTTGAATCTTATTTAAATCAATTTAAAAATGATATTTATCTTTATGATGATGAATATAATTTGGATTATAATAATGAAGAAGAAAAAGAGGAAGAAGAAGAAGAAAAAGTTGAAGAATTTAA
>JAEEGK010021132.1_pt1 | contig 13781 bp, 9 predicted proteins | sample 8958771 | NCBI WGS metagenome assembly JAEEGK01 (sample SAMN16246547, study PRJNA631951) | gut metagenome | biome: gut microbiome; feature: rumen; material: SC-attached | host: Bos | place: Iran: Karaj | collected 2018-10 | reverse complement strand
TTAATTTTATTATAATATATATTAAATATTTTTTATTTTTAAGATGCATAAGATAACAACTATATTAATATAATATATATAATTAATGAAAAAATTATTTATTAATTAATTATTTATTTATGTTTTTTTTCTGCATTTTTTTCCCTATTTCTTTGCATCGCAAGTAATTTTTTTCTAATTTCTTTTTTTCTCCTCAATAAATCATCATATAATTTTTGTCTATATTCTTTCACAGTATATTTAATGTTATCATCAATCGGAATTCTTACCGGCTTTTCGCAAGCTATTTCAGTATCAGAATATTGATCATGAAAATCAGCCACATAAGGATGTTCCAAAGCTTGCAAAACATTAATTCTTTTATTCGGATTAAACTGCAATAACTTGCTTAATAAATCCAATTCAATCGGTGTTGCCTTCGGATATAAATTTTTCAGACTTCTGACTTTAGTAACAACAATAGTTTCAAGCATAGTCTGAGCTAATTCAGATTGTATACTATGAATATCTTCTTTATTAGGTTTACCAGTGACTTCCAAAACTTTATTAATTTGGCTTAGCGTACTAGTACCAGGAAACATGGGTTTCCCCCCCAGGAGTTCGCCGAAAATGCACCCCACTGACCACATATCCGCCTGGGTACCATATTTTGTGGAACCTAATAAAATTTCGGGGGCCCGGTACCACCGGGTTGCGACGTAGTCGGTCATGACTACGTCTTTTCCGGAATATGTCGTTATACATCGCGCTAAACCAAAGTCGCATACTTTAATATATGAATCACTATTAATTAATATATTTGATGGTTTTAAATCTCTATGTATAATCCCAGCTGAATGAATAAATTTTAAAGCTTTTAATAATTGATACATTATAAATTGTTTATGTATTGGTTCTAATATATTTGCTCTTATTACTGTATGTAAATCTGTTTCCATATATTCAAATACTAAATATATATCTTTATCATTTTCTGCTTTTATTACATTTAGTAATCTTATTATATTTTCATGACCGTTTAATTCTTGAAGTAACATTATTTCTCTATATGTTCTTTGGGAATCTGTTGCGTTTTGGAATGCGTCAAAATTTTTTTTTAAAGCTACTGTCTCATGAGTTTTTTTATCCATTGCTTTGAATACTACACCATATGCTCCTTTTCCTTGTTTGTTTAATAATTCGTATCTTTTTAAAATGTGACTTTCTATTTCTTCTACCATTTTTATTTGAATGTTTTTTAATATTTAATTTTTTATTTTGAAAGAGATTTTTTTTTTTATTTTAGAATTAATTGTTTATTTTAATTTTATATTAATAATTTATTATTTTTCAATTAATTGTTTTATTTATTAATTTTTTAAATATTTAAAAAAAAGGTTTTTTATATTCGATAAAATTTTCTAAATTTTTTATTCTTTTTATTTTTATTCTTTTTTCTTTTTCTTTTAATTTACGATATGGATTTTGAAGATTATCAATTTTAAAACGTTTAATATCATTTTTAATATCCAAATAGAATTGTTTTGAAATATTTGATAAACTTCTTAATTTTTGATAAATTTTAGGAACTTTTTTTTCTTTATAACTGATTGAAATACTTGATGAACTTAAATGACTTTTTATAGTTAAATATTCATTATTAGGTAGATTTCTTTTAAATCTACCAATTGAATTAAAAAATTTAGGTATTTTAGGAAAATATTTTGATCTAGGAATATATTTATTTATACTTTCATTTGTTATTAAATATGATTTTGCATCATTAAAGGACTTTGATTTAATTAATTTTCTATTTCTATATTTTATTTTAGATTTTATTTCTTCATTATGACTAACTGGTTCAAATATTTTTGTATCACTTGCATTTTTTTTTTTTAAAAAATTTTGAAATTTATTTTTATTATTTTTAATTATAGTTAATATCATTGGATCACTTGCACTTTTTAATAATCTATTTTGATTTTGTTTTATTTGTAATCTTTTTAACATTATTGCAGCAATATTTTTATTAATTGGCTTTTTTATTTTCAGTTTCCTTAATTCTTGTATATTTGGATAAAATCTATCAACTTCATTTGAAATAAAATTAGTATATAAATTATTTTTTATTTTCAATTCTCTATTAAACTTTTTTTTATCATCACTACCAAACTCAAAAACATTTTTCATCTCTATCATTATTCATAAAAGAATAATAATAATTTTTGATAAAAACTAAAAAAATAAAAAATAAAAAAAATAAAAAAAAAAACTTAAAAATAACCAAATAAAATAAAAAAAAAATATAAAACCCATTTACAATAAAAAATATTATTTATTTATCTTTTGTGATAAATGAGTACAATTCAATACAATTTTAAATCAATCCCAATAATACCAAATGCAAACAATTTAATCGACATAATATTATCACGTACCCAAACAAAAACTCCAACAGTAACACATCCAGGATATAAAATAACAAGAATTCGTAAATTTTACATGAGAAAAGTTCGTTTTACATATTCAACAATCCAAGAAAAATTAGATGGAATAATAAAAAATTTTCCAAAATTAGATGAAATACATCCATTTTATTCAGATTTAATAAACATTTTATATGATAAAGATCATTTTAAACTTGCATTAGGAACAGTAAACACAGCAAAAAATATATGTGAGAAAATATCAAGTGATTATGTTAAATTATTAAAATATGGTGATTCATTATATCGTTGTAAACAATTAAAGGTAGCTGCCTTAGGTAGAATGGCAACAACATTAAAAAAATTAAAATCAAGTTTAGAATATTTAGAAGAAGTAAGAAGACATTTATCACGTTTACCATCAATTGATCCTATGGAAAGAACTTTATTATTATGTGGTTTTCCAAATGTTGGTAAATCTTCTTTTATGAATAAAATAACTTATGCTGATAGTGAAGTTGCTGAATATCAATTTACTACAAAATCACTTTTTGTTGGTCATACTTATTATAAAAATATTAAATGGCAAGTTATTGATACTCCTGGTTTACTTGATAGAAGTTTAGAAGAGAGAAATATTATAGAAATGCAAAGTATAACTGCTTTAGCTCATTTAGATGCTTGTGTATTATATTTTGTTGATATTAGTGAAAATTGTGGTCATTCAATTTATGAACAATTACAATTATTTGAAAGTATTAAACCTTTATTTAAAAATAAACCTCTTGTTATTATTGCTAATAAAACTGATATTCAACCTTATAATGAATTAAGTGATGAGAATAAGAAATTATTAGAAAATTCTGCTAAGGAACATAATACTTATTTAATTCAAATGAGTAATGAAACTGGAAATGGAATTATTGATGTTAAATCTAATGCTTGTGATATTTTATTAAAGTATCGTTCTGTTAAAAAAAATGGTACTAATAAAGATATTACTGGAATGGATAAAGTTTATGTTGCACAACCTGTTAAGAGAGATAATAGAAAAAGAGAACCTAATATTCCAGAAAGTGTTATTGAAGAAAGAAAAAATATGATTCCTGAAGAAATTAGTGAAGAGAAATTTTTAAGAGAAGATAATATTCATATCTTAGAAAAAAAAATTAAAAATAATCCAATTAAAGATTTAATAGAAAAAAATGGTGGTACTGGAATATATTATTTCCCACAAAGAGAAGAATTTAAATTAGAAAATCCAGAATGGAAATATGATATTTGGCCAGAGATAATGGATGGAAAAAATGTATTTGATTTCATTGATAAAGATATTCTTTCAAAAGTAGAAGCATTAGAAAAAGAAGAAGAAGAAAATATGAATAATAATAATTTAGATGATGATGATTCAAATACTAGTGATTTAGATGATGATTTAATAGAAGCTCATGAGAAAGTAATGAAAAATCAAAAATTAATTAGAGAAAGACATGAATTAGTAAAAAAAAATAAAGTTCCTAAAAGATTAATTGGTGATACTGCAACTGAGAAATTTATGGATAATGTTAGACCTGATTTAAAAGAAAAAGGAAAAGAAATTAGACTTTTGGCTTTGAAGAAAGGAAGAGAAAAAAAAGAGAAATTAAGAAAATATTTAAAAAAAGATGCTGAAATTGATAATAAAGATAATATTGAAATTGATGAAAATAATTTAATTGATGATGATATGGATATTGAAGATAATAATAAGAAGATTAAGAAAAGGAAAGTTAATAATGATGAAGAGAAAAAAATTAAAATTGAAGAACAAAAGAAAAAAACTTTATCAAGAATGCAAAGAAAAATTCAAAGAAATTGGAGTAGAAAAGCAATTGTTAATGAAGCTGATAGACATATTGGTGATAAAAAACCAAAATTCTTTAATTCTGGTAAAAGAGGAATTGGTAAAACTGATTGGAGATAAAATTATATTCTTTTTTATATTCAAATATATAATATTAATATATTTATTTTATTTTTTAATATTTTTTTTTTAACATAAGTAAAACAAAAAAAAAACAGAATAAAAACTAAAAAAAAAGAAAAAAAACCAAATTAAAATTAATTGATAAAAAACAATTAATAAAAAATTAAATTTACAATAAATTATTTTTCATATAAAACCTACATTAATATTAAAAAAAAAAATAAATAAAAATTAAAAAAATGGTAAGTTATGTTCCATTACTTTTCTCATGTCTCATAATTTCAATATCATCAATGATACCAATAGGATATTCTTTAAATAGTTGTGGATTAAAAGATTATTCACAACCGACTCAAACTTCAGATTGTAAAGATGACAATGATGATGGTTATAAATGTTGTTATATTAAATCTGAAACAAAGAAATTTGCTTATTGTTCTTTTGTTCCTGGAAAAGTAGATAAAGATATTATCGAAGATTTTAAGGAGAGTTTAGAAATTGAAGATCTTGTTGTTGAATGTAATAATCAAAGGAAATTGTCTTTGAATTTTGTTTATTTTGTAACTTTTATCATTTTATTATTTTAAATGAGAAAAAAATATGTTTTTTTTTATTTTCAATATCATATTATTTTTTTTTTTTGAGGATTAAAATATTTTTTTTATATTAAAAAAAAAATTTATAAATTTTTACAAATGTAATCATATTAATTAATTTTTCATATTTATATATATAAATTCAAATATTTTTTTTAATAATTAACAAAAAAAAAAAAAACAAAAATACAAAAATAAAAAACAAATACAAATAAAAAAACATATTATAAAACACTTTTAAAAAAACTCAAAAAAATGGAAGGTTTCGAAATATTAAAAAAATTAGGAGATGGAGCATATAGTATTGTATATAAAGTTCGTCGTAAAGAAGATAACAAAATCTATGCATTAAAAAAAGTAAAACTCCAAAATTTAAGTGACAAAGAAAAAGAAAATGCATTAAATGAAGTTCGTATATTAGCAAGTGTAAAAAGTCCTTTTGTAATATCATACAAAGAAGCATTTATAGAAGATTCAGATTCATCACTTTGTCTAATAATGGAATTTGCAGATAAAGGTGATTTATATCAAAAAATAACAGAATTTAAAAAAATGGGAACTTTCTTTGAAGAAGTTGACATATGGAGAATTTTCATTCAAATGACACTTGGTTTAAAAGCACTTCATGATATGAAAATTTTACATAGAGATTTAAAAAGTGCAAATATATTTTTAGAAAGTGATGGCTCTGCTAAAATTGGTGATTTAAATGTATCAAAAGTAGCAAAAAAAGGTTTAGGTTATACTCAAACTGGAACACCTTATTATGCAAGTCCTGAAGTTTGGAAAGATCAACCTTATGATTTAAAAAGTGATATTTGGAGTCTTGGGTGTGTTACTTATGAAATGATTACTTTACATCCTCCTTTTAGAGCACAAAGTATGGAAGGTTTATATAAGAAAGTTATTAAGGGACAATTTCCTAAAATTAGTGATAATTATTCTAATGATTTAAGTGAATTAATTCATATGCTTTTGAAAGTTAATGCTGGAGAAAGACCTTCTTGTTCACAAATTATTAAACATCCTATTGTTAAAAAAAGATTAGATTATTTTCAAGCTCAGAATGGTTTTGGAGATTATGATGATAATGTTGATGAAGCTGAATTACTTAAAACTATTAGAATACCTAAAAATATTCTTTTTTTAACTGAAAGATTACCTGGTGCTAATTATATTGATGGAAAAAGAAAAAAAAAAGAAATGAATAGTAGTAAGAAAAATACTTTTCCTAATAATAATTTACCTTCTATAAAAAGGAATATTGGAAATGAAAATAAAGAAAATGATAATGAGAGTAATAAAAATATTCTTTTAAAAAAAAAAAATAATGATACTCCTTCTTTATCAAATCATAGAATTATTAAAAGTAATATAATAAATAATAATAATAATAATAAGATTATAAATGAAAATATAAAAGTTAATATGAGTAGTTTAATACCAGAAAAAAGTTCAAATAATCATATTATTAAAAGTAATATTAATATTGAAAATAAACCAAAAATTATTTTAGATGCAGAAAAAGAAAATAATAGAATATTAGCAGAAAAAGAAAATGATAGAATATTAGCAGAAAAAAGATATCAACAACAACAAAAAAAAAAACAACATAAATATCTTGAAGGTTTAGGATTAAGTGAAATATATAAAATTTATGCACCTAGTTTAGAAATTATTAATTATGGTAGTAAAGGTACTAATAAAAAGTCTTATGAATATATATATAATAAAAATAAGAAACCTTATTATAATTATAATACTAATAATTATGCTTTACCTAAAATTGTTCCTAATAGAAGATTGAATCCTATTAATAGACCACATCTTAGAAATATTGGAATTAAAAATTAGCATTTTTTATATAGGATTTTATTTATTTATAATATTTTTTGAATGTGATATATTTTTTTTTAAAAATTTATTTTTTTTTGATTTTATTAATTACTCAAAAATAAAATAATTTAAATTAAAATTTTTTTTTACATATATAAAAACTCTAATTTATAATAATAATATAATTTAAAATTTAATATATAAAAATCTATTTAAGAACCTTTTCTAAAAAACAAAAAATTTACATATTTAATTTTTAAATAATGAATTTGAATTTACTTTTTTATTATCATTTTCTTGTAAAGCATCAAATTCAAAAGTATAAAAATCAAATTTTTCAAAACCAAAATTACCATAACCTCCAAGAATAAAAATTTTATCTCCATTTTCAAAAAAACAATGTTCACAAACATATCTACAATTATCTTCATCATAATTAGGTTTAATCCAAATAAAATTTTCTAAATCAAAGACCCAAATATCATTTAAAATACCTTTTTCATTTCTTCCACCATAAATAACTAAAAAATTTAAAGGATTAAAAAAAGTAATTCCACAATTAATTCTTCCACAAGGAGAAAAACTTTTAAAAGGAATTTTAAGAATATCAACAGGTTTAATTCCAATTCTAATTAACCATAAATCATTAAAAAAATTACCATTTTCTTCAATTCCACCAAAAATATAAATTCCTTCAATTTTTGGTTTATTTCCTTTAAATTTTGAAATAGTACCTTCTGGATATTTATAAATATGAAAACCTTTATTAAATTTAATTGATGGATTTTTAATAACTAAACAACATGAATGATAAGCAATTTTTGGTATTTTTATTATATTTTTATAATCTAAAGGAAACCATTTTTTTTTTAGTATATCATATATATTCAAATCATTTAAAAATTCTCCTTCATAATTTATTCCTCCATGAATTAACATTGTTGATCCTATTCCAATTCCAATATGATTTTTTCTAGGTTCTATTTTATTTTTTATATTATCTTGATAGTAAAAAATATTTTTTGATATATCAAAAATACATAATGATTCATTTTTATTATAAACATTACCATTTATAACTCCTCCATAAATATATAAATTATCTTGAAAATATATCATTGAATGACCATATCTTGATAGTGGATTTTCATTATTTGATATATTTACTTTTTCCCATTTTAATATTAATTCAAATTCTTTTTGTGAAAAATCTGAAAAATTTCTATTTCTTTTAAAGTAACATTTCCATAAATCAGAATATGATTTACTTTGATAACCACCAAAAATATAAATTGTACCATCTTCAGTTGTTATTAAAGAAAATAAACCTCTTGATGATGGATGATATTGTGTATGAATAATATTAAAATTACATTTTAAATCTGTTGATAATTTTTCTCTTGGAATCATTGATATTGATTTTTTATGATAATCTTTATTTTGATTTATATTATTTATATTATTTATTGATGGTATTTTATTAATTGATGATTTTCTACTATTTAATCTTGTCAGTGTTGTTTTTATATTATTTTTTTTTGAATCAGTTCTTATTGTTCCTATTATTGAATTTGATGTATTTATTTTATAAAATGATTTTAAATAAGGAATTGTTGTTAATTTACTTATTCTAATTTTTGGCATTAATTTTATTATTTTTGTCTTTTTATTAATTTCTTCAATTTTTTTATTAAAAGATTCAAATTGATTTTCAATTCTAATATTTGAAACTGCATTATAAACATCTTTATTTAAATTTAATACTTTTTGAGAATTAAAAGGATCACTATATGAACTTCCGATTTGAGATTCATTTGTTGTTACACTTATATTACGAGGTACTTTTTTAAATATTAATTTAATTCTTTCTTTTTGTTTTTGTGATAAATGAGTGTAAATATTAAATTTTGTTGACATGTCTTTTTCTGTATTTTCAAAATTATTTGATGAATATAATGTTGCTAAAAAATCTGGATCACGTTTTTTCTTTTTTAAATTGGAAAAAAATTTTATTGATGTATTTAATTGTTTATCTTTATCTATTGATAATCCATTTCTATATAATGAAATTGTTTCTAATGTTTTATTAGAATATGATAAATTTCCTATAAATTTTTTTTTTTGTTTATTTAAAATTATAGGTTTTGGTTTTTTTTTAAAACGTAATGATTTTGGTGAAAAACTATATGATGATGCTATTGTTTGCATTTTCATTTTTTTTTTACAACTAATTTAAATTCATATAATAATAATTTTATTTATTTTATTTTTTAATAAAATTTATGGTTAATATATTAATGAATTTCAAACTTTTAATACTTCCTAAATATTATTATTATATTATTTACCATATATTATAATTATTATAAATTATTTTACATACTATTAATAATTTTTAGAATTATTTTACATTTATTTTAGATCATTATATTTTTTAACTCATTATTTATAAAATAATTATATACTATATATAATTATTATATGATTTTATACACTTTATATAATTATTATATGATTACTCACTATATATATTTATTATATGATATTTTAAATAAATTGTATGATAAAAAGATAAGATATAATAAAAACTATTAAATATTCTTATTATATAATTCCAATTATATATTTGAATAAATAATATCATTGTTGTAATAAAGAAAAAATATATAATAATCCCAGAATCTATAAAATATCGATATTATATATGAATAAACAAAATTCAAGAAAATAAAAAGTATAAGATTTAATATTATTCAAATATTAAAGAAAAATGTAAATGATATTATTATAACAAATTATGTAAATCAATTTATACACTATTCAATCTAAAAATAAATTCAATTTTTTTTATTGATAATAAAAAATTGAAAATTAAAATAAAAATGAAAAAAATAAAAAAAGAATTTGAATATAAATTCAACCCAATAAATCCATATTAAAATATTTGATAATTGAATTAAAAATTAATTAAATTTATATTGATAGTTTGAAAAATAAAAACAATAAATATAAATAAAAACTAATTGAGAATTATTTCTATAAAAAGGATTATATTGGGGATTGGGCCAATCCCCAATCCGAGCAAATTTTAAATTTTTATTTTGTTTTATGATTTTTTTACATTAATAACACAAAAAAATTGTAATTTATTGATTTTTTAATATTGTTTGATTTTTATTTTTAATATTTTTAATATTATTTTTTAGAAAAAAAATAAAATATTTTATTTTTCAATATTTATTATAATTAACCTCAATCCCTCATATATTTTTTTTATATTTTAAATAAATAGTTAATAAATAAAAATTAATTTTAAATAATAATTATCTAATGATATAATATATATTAGATACAATTCATTTTTTTATATTATGAGTTGTATTTGTAATCAAATTTTTTCAACTGCTAGTATGGCAATAAATAATGGACTTCCATCTATTGGTCTTCGTTTGGCAAATCTTCTAAATAAATATGAAGCAAAAAAGAAAACTACAATAGAAAATCTTCAAAAAATCAATAATAATAATTCTAATAAAGGAAATAATAATTCTAATAAAGGAAATAATAATTCTAATAAAGGAAATAATAATTCTAATAAAGGAAATAATAATTCTAATAAAGGAAATAATAATTCTAATAAAGGAAATAATAATTCTAATGGCTCAAAACTTGGTGTTCATGATAAAATAAATAAAATAAAAAAAAAAATACCTCCGAGACTCCTAAATGAAGATGGAACTGTAAATAAAAACTTATTTAAGATAAAAGTAAAAAGGAAAGTATGTAAAAAAGAACCAAAAGGATTTATGATTGATAGTGATACAAAAAATGATGGAGGGAGTATTTGGAAATTAAAAGATAAAGATGGTAACAGAATTTGTTCTTTAGATGACAATGGAAAAATATTACGTCCCTAAAATAATTTTAAAAATATTAAAAAACAATGTTTTGGTATTTAAAAAAATCAAAATTAAAATATTTATATTAAACCTTTAAATGATATTAACAATATTAATTTATGAAATAAGATATATATATCAAAAATAATTATTGTTTAATTAATGGATTTGTGTCCAAAATACATTTTATTCTCATTTATAATTGATTTAATCTATGAACAATTTTGTTTATATTTTTCTTTAAATTTTTATCTATGGTTTATATCAATTATTAATTTTTAAAATTTCTATATAAAATAAAAATTTACTTTATTTATGAAAAATTCATAATTTAGTTAATTATCTGTTTTTTACATTTAATATTATATAATTAAAATATATAAGGTTGTATTTTTATGAGTTTCATTTTTAACAATATTATTATTGTAAGTATATTCATTCTCATATACATTTATATCACAATTTTTTTAGTAATAATATCTAAAGTTCTTTATTATAATTATTATTTCTTCATACATTAATTTATTAGTCATCAATTTCAATGTTAAGTTCATAATTTTTTTATTTTAAACATTATATTAGTATAATTGATATTATAAATTTTTTTTTGAATCAAAATTTTAAGATAATCTTTCCATATTAAAAATATAATAATATTAAACCATACTATTTTTTATTTTGATTTTCATCTTAAAAATTTTTATCTTTTTTTTTATGAAAAAATATAATATTTCAATTAGAATTATTTTTTTATAAACTTAAATTTTTTAATATTTTTTTTTTATTTTTTTCACTCATTATGTTTTGCATTATTAATTGCTGTTATTTTAAATATTCTTTTTTATTTTTCAATCATTTATTTTAATTGAATTAACTTCTTATTTAAAAATAAATTATATATATAAATTATTCATCTTTCCATCATTCATTTTTTTTAAAACTATTATTAAAAAATATTTCTCCATTTGACAAACTATTATTTAATTGATTAATATTTTTCTCAGATATATTAAAATTTTATATTATAATTCATTTCATTTTGCATACTATAATTAATTTGTTGATTAAAATTTGGTGTAACACAATTTATTTGATTTGAATTTTGAATATTTGAAAATATTTGGTTTTGCATATTTGAATTTAAATTTATTTAATTAGAATTACACATATTTGAATTCATTTGTTTTTGATTTTGTATTTTAAATTCATTTGAATAATTCATTTACTTCATTAATCAATATTTTTTTATTCTAAATTTTAAAAAGTTTATAAGTAATATTAATAATTATATAATGAGATTATGAAAAAATTATATTATATTTCTTTTACTTATTTTTTAAATACAATTTCATTTTTTTTAATAAAATAAAATGAAGAAAATAAAATTAAAAAGTTTAATTGATCCAACAGCAGATAATATTGATGATATATATGGAAATATTGTTGAAGAATTAAATTTAAATAAAAAAGCAGAATCAAATAAACAAATAAATTCTTTATTAAACAAAGCAAAACAAAACCCTCAATCAGTAAAAAAAGTAAAAGATGATGATTTATTATTATCAATGACAAAAAGATTAAATTTAGTAGAAACTCAATTAAAAGAAGCAAACAATAAATTAAAATTAAAAGATTTAGAAATAAACAAATTAAAAAATCAAATAACAGATTTAAAAGAGCAAATAACAGAAAATGAAAATTCAAAAGAAGAAAACGATTATTGTGAAAATTGTATAAAATTAAATAAAATAATAGATCATCAATCAGAATATATAACAAAATTATATACATTCCTTCAAGAAAATGGAATAACAATAGTAAAAAGTGCAATAGATAAAAAATCAAAAGAAGAATTAGAAACAAAATTAAAATCACTTGAACATGATTTAAATAAATTAAATATTGATAATGGAGAAAATGAAATATTAAATAAAGATAAAGGAACAAATCCAGATGATTATGATCAATTAAAACTTCCAAGAACAATTGATATTAAAACTATAATAAGAAGAATTGATGAAATGAATAGTTTAATATATGAAAATGAAGGTCAAAATTCAAAATTTGAAACTGAAGATGGAAAAATATTTAAATTAAAACAAAGAAAAGAATTATTAATATCATTTTATAAAAATGGTTTAATTATTGAAGGATATCAATTTTTTCCTTATCAAAGTGAAAATGCTTCTAAAATTTTACAAGATATTTTAGATGGTTATTCACCTTTTATTTTAAAAGAAAGATATCCACATGGTGTTTTAATGAAAGTTGAAAATCATTGTAAATTTGATTATGATAGTAATAATAAAAATAATGATAATGTTAAAAGTGTAAATGAGCCTAAAGTACAAAAATATTTATCTGGAAAAGAATTTGTTAATTTATTTCCTGAGAAAATTATTAAAAATGGAAATGTATTAAATATTAGAGAAGATATGGAAAAGTTGTTAAAAATTAATAAAAATGAAAAAAGTGAATTTGATGATAATCAAAATGAATTTGATTTATTTGATAAAAAAGAAAAGGATAAAATTAATGAGAAAGATATTAGTAAAATTCAAATTAAAATTGTTACTATTGATAAAACTATTACTGTTAATGCTAAAAAAAATTCTGATATTAATTCTTTGTTTGATTTTGTTAAAAAATATACTAATGATAATTTAAAGAAAGTTAGTCCTACTTTGAAAGTTAATAATATTTCTGATTATGGTTTTATTATGGCTTATCCTTTTAAATTGATAACTTATGAAAATAAAAAAGATAAAAAAAGTATTTCAACTTTGGAACAATTAGGGTTGTTTCCTTCAATTTTTATTACTTTTGATACATTAAGTAAATATCAAAAAAAATAAATAATGTTTTAAACTAATTAAATTGTAATATTTATACTTTATTAATTAAATATTAAATTATTTTTTTTCACTAATTAAATCAATTTTTAAATAATCATTCAAAATAATAAAATATAATAAGTTAATTATAAATTGGTTTAAAATTATGATTTAATAAAAAATTGAAATTATTTTTGGGGATTGGGGATTGGGGATTGGGGATTGGGCCCAATCCCCAATCCCCA
>JAEEGK010021131.1_pt1 | contig 13781 bp, 11 predicted proteins | sample 8958771 | NCBI WGS metagenome assembly JAEEGK01 (sample SAMN16246547, study PRJNA631951) | gut metagenome | biome: gut microbiome; feature: rumen; material: SC-attached | host: Bos | place: Iran: Karaj | collected 2018-10 | reverse complement strand
AGGAACGCGGCGAAGAACTCACCGACGAAGAAAAGACCGTGCTCAAGGTCGTGTCCGACCACCCGATTTACTACGCCGGCCCGGCCAAGACTCCGGCAGGCATGCCCACCGGTAGCTTCGGCCCGACAACGGCTAACCGCATGGACCCGTACGTGATGCGCTTCCAGAGCAAGGGCGCTTCGATGATCATGGTCGCTAAGGGCAACCGTAGCCAGGACGTCACCGACGCCTGCAAGAAGTACGGTGGATTCTTCCTCGGCTCTATCGGCGGTCCGGCAGCCATCCTCGCTGAACAGAACATCCTTAGCAACGACATCGTCGCCTTCCCGGAACTCGGCATGGAAGCCATCCGCAAGATCACCATCAAGGACTTCCCCGCCTTTATCTTGGTCGACGATAAGGGAAATAATTTCTTCGAAGGGCTCATTTAATCGTCGCATCTTTTAAATCGAAATGCCCCGCAAGCTTTGTGCTGGCGGGGCGTTTTGTATGCGCAAAAATTTGAGTATATTAAAGTCATGATTGCTAAAACATTGCACATTGCGTTCCTCTTTTTTGCTTGCTGCAATTCCGTAGCGCTCGCCCAGCTCGTTTCAAGTTCAAATCAAGCGGATAGCTCTAGAAACCATAATGAAATCATGATTTTAAGCCCGGATTCTCTGGATGCGCGTTCCATCCCCAGGTCTGTATTCTATACGATGGTTCCGCAGCCCGATTGCATGGATTTGGGAAAGGGGTGCTTGAATGAAAAGTTTGTTTATGATAAAGTAGAACGCGAACAGGATTGGGATGATTGTCGAAAAGGGAAGGAAGATTGTGACTTGACGCAGAATTTGAAATACGTGGGAGTCCTCTTGAAACCTTTTGTTCAGTTTATTTTTTATACCCACGAAATGAGGGAAAAATCAAAGAAGTAAAATAGAATGCTTCAGATTTTCGTTAGCTTCGTCGATTCATTTTGACGGGCTTTTTTTTATATTGTTCGAAAAATAATTCTATGATGTTGTATATGGATTTGCCGCAGTGATGAAAATCTAACCTTTTTTTGTAAATATTTTTATATAAAGCAATAAATACAACAGATGTGCTTATTTTTAAAATATAACATCTTTTTAAACATAAAAGAGGGTGTGAATGAATAAAAAAGCCGCTAGTATAGTGGCTCTTGGCTGTATTTGTGCCAGTGCCGCAACTTCTGTCAATTACGACCTTCTGGGACGCCGCGGTAGTCAGATGAACTCGCCGATGGTCTATAAGAATATAGACTACTCCAAGGTGAAAAACGATAAAAAGCAACTAGCTTCTCCATTGGAAACAAAAGCCTTGATGAAACTAGGATCCGGCTTGACGGGCGATGTCGTTGGTTTGGAAGGCGCTTATTGCAATTGGGGCTTGGACTATACGACAAATTATCCAGTCCCCTACTATATGAAAGTCATTTATTCAAACGGTAACAAGCAAACTGCTCTATTCGATGCTATAGATGGTTCTAACGGATATATGGAACAATCGAATCAGAACTTTATTCAAGTTCCCCGTTTGCAAAATTATTCACCGAGCTATATAACTACGGGGGAACGGACTCGTGCATATGAAACTCATTATAACCTTTCGGAGAAAAGTTATTCGTTCACAAACGCGAATATAAATATCGAGTCCCATTATCGCCCTGGGGAAATGATTCATTACATGAATTTGCAAGATGATGTGAGAGATTATCTATCCGGCAGGTCTTCTATAGCGTCATGGTACGATGCTTCTAATTATGGAAATGTCCAGGAATTTGGGAAAGTCGGTGTCCATATGACTGTCAATGCTCTCCCTGTCAAATTGAATAACGGATCGGACGTCTCTTACATACGGACTAACTGGAACGACCAGTTTAATACAACACCTCAAAAAGAGCTTGCTTCGGCGAGAATGTACAGCACGGTAAAAGCGACTGCGAAAAAACCTGTAATTTATGTCGGCAAGAATTTGCCAACAAACCCTGCGTCCAAAGGGCCGCAGATTTATGTGGGGCTGCATTCGGGCATAGACGAAAATGGCAACAATGTAAATGCCGATATTTATTCGACTGAAGCAAGGGATCTGGATAACTACATATATAAAAACCGAACGATAGAAATTGCCGCTGCCGGCAATTATTCTGTTGCTTCCAATACATCCCATCTAGCAGCAAAAGCTCATGCTGTGAATGCGATTACGGTGGGTGCCATTGATCCCTATACAGGAAAAATAGCGGGCTATACGTCATATGTTTCAAAATATTGTACTAAAGGTCTTGGTAATTGTCCTGATGGTGACTATGCCATGTTTGGTTCCAGAAAACCGGAGGTATATAACTACGCTCATTTCTACTTGAATGATAAAAAAAGAACTTATACGAGCTGGGACAATGGCGGTGGAAGCATGACATATGTTCCGCTCTATGACGGTACCGAAATGGCCGCGGCCTATACGGCAGGCATGGTTGCGGATATTCTGACGGTCAATCCGTTTTACCGTTGGCATCCGGAAGTCGTGAGGGCGTTGCTGCTAACTTCCGGATATATGCGAATAAGCGGAAATCCATATCCGTATAACCCGGTATCGTATGAATTTCCGACGTATAACAGCTTGATGTTTGATAAAGATCACAATGACGTCTACCATTACTCACGCTACTGGATTGGCAATGTGCATCAAATTGCTGAATATGTGATAGATGGAGTAAAGGAGTTTCGTTTTAGCGTCAAGCGCCCTGCGAACAAGACGAATTTTTCTGCCGCCATCGCCTGGCTGACCAGTGGAAATGACATTGCTAAATTGGGTAAAGTTCCCCAGGATTTCGATTTGTACGTATATGAAAGAAATACAAACAATATAGATGATGTCAGTGGCACTGAACTAGCGAGTTCTCTCAGTGTAACCAATGCTTTTGAATATGTTTCGTTTTCGTCAAATGCGGAGTATCTATTGTTCCGTATAAGATTGTATAAAGATGCATATGGCTCTGAAAATAGGGGACAGATGGTCCTAGGTTTTGACTTGGCCGCGTTAAGAAACTGATTTCATTGGAATAAATAAAAAAAGCAGCCGGGTAAATCTGGCTGCTTTCTGTGTTTGTAAATTTTATAAAACTTCATGGTGAAATATTCGGTAAATGAAACGTTAGTTTATTGTATATGAAACAAATCAGGGGTGGTGAGTAGCCTTTGTGATTTTCTATGTAAATATTTTTATAAGAAGTTATAAAAATAACGGATGAACGTATTTTCATAATACAATCATTTAAAACACAAAGAGGGTGTGAATGAATAAAAAAGTCGCTATCATTGCGGCTCTTGGCTGCATATATGCCGGTGCTGCAACTTCTGTTAATTATGACCTTCTGGGGCGTCGCGGAAGCAAGATGAACTCGCCGATGGTCTATAAAAACATAGACTACTCCAAGGCAAAAAAGGATAAAGGTCTTGGTTCTTCGTTGGAAAATCGAAGATTGATGAGACTGGCAACGGGTCTGAAGGGTAATGTCAACGCCTTGGTCGGGGCTTTCTGTAACAAGGGCTTGGATTATTCAACGAACTATCCGGTTCCTTATTTTATGAAACGTTATTATACAGACGGAAATGTTGATTCGAGCTATTATCAAACAATTGCAGGGATGCATGGTTATTTGGGCCCATCTAGCAACTACTTTATGGATGTTCCGACTTGGCAGAACTATTCGTATAATGAAGAACATGCTGGTAAAACGAATGTCGGTAATTATACAGCGGAGAATTATTATTCTTTTTCAAATCCGCTGGAAACCACTCTTTACGGGTATTATCAACAAATTCAGTATAAGAAATTGTTTGACGTAGAATACCCGATGTCCAAAAGGGCCAGTATTCTTTGGTATGATATGGGAAATAATGTATGCCAAGAATGCGGTAAAGTTGGCGTCTATATGGCTGTCGATGCACTCCCTGTCGAATTGAATGAAAATCTTGATACAAACAGGGCTGTCAAGTATATTAGACATAATCCATGGGATTCTTACAATGCTACGCCCGAAACGGAAATAATTTCGTCAAGGACGTATAACATCCTGAAAAAAACTGCAAGAAATGCCGTGTTCTATGTGGGGTCCAGTTTACCACAGAATCCTGCGAATCCTTCTGCTCAATATGCATTCTGGGAAGTTAGACCGCAGATTTATGTGGGTGTCCATAATCGTAAAGATCCGGCCAATGTGAATAATGAACAAGCTCTGTTTTACTCGAATGAAGCCCAGGCGCTTGATAATCACATCTATGAAAAACGAACGATAGAAATCGCAGCAGCCGGTAATCACTGGTCTAGATTCAATAATGGCCATCTTGCTGCGGAAGCCCACGCTGCCAACGCTATTACGGTGGGTGCGGTTGATCCTTTTAGCGGTACTATTACAAGCTATACATCGAGTGAAACCAGATATTGTAGCAGCGGTATTGGAAACTGCAATGGTGGATCTTATTCTCCAGCTTCTAAAAAGCCCGAAATTTACAATTACACCCATTTCTTCATGAATGATGAAACGACGTATCTTGAAATGAATGACCAAAAGAGAACTTATTATCAAAATGGTATACCATATGTCTATTACCCGTTCTATGACGGTACGGAATCGGCAGCCGCTTATACGGGCGGTATGGTAGCAAATCTTTTAGCTGCCAATCCTTTCTATCGCTGGCATCCCGAAGTTGTAAAGGCGCTGTTGATTGCATCGGGGGATGTCGCTATAAACAGTCCGTATCCGCATGGTAGTCCGGCAACGACCAAGATTCCTTCTTACTATAGCTTGGTCTTTGACAGAGATTATAGTTCGTATTACCACTATTCCCGTTATTGGATTGGTGATATGAATAGACTAAAAACACATAATTATTCTAGCAAAAAAGAAATCCGTTTTGTTGTCAAACGTCCTGAGGGTAAAACGCATTTCTCTGCCGCCATTGCATGGTTGACAAGCGGTAATGATATCGCCAACTTAGGAAAAATTGCGCAGGATTTTGATTTGTATGTATATGAAAGAAATGTGGACAATATAAATGACATTAGTGGCTCGTATAAGGCGTCGTCGCTTAGCTCTAATAATGCATTTGAAAAAATATCGTTTACGTCGAGTTCTCCGTATCTGTTGTTCCGTATAAGGTTATTTGGCGAAGCTGATAATACCGAAAATAAGGATCAGGCCGTTCTCGGTTTTGACTTGGCTGCGAGTAATTAAAATTTCTGAAAATAGTGCATAAAAACAGTCGGGTGTCACATGATGCCCAACTGTTTTTATTGGCTGTTTTTTTGCAATACTTTTATGTAGAGTTTGAATGAGAAGCTAATAGCTTATTTTTCTCTATCAACACAAATAACAAAAGAGGGTATGAATGAATAAAAAAGTCACATTGATCGTGGCTCTGGGCTGCATATATGCTGGAGCTGCAACTACTGTAAATTATGACCTTCTTGGTCGTCGCGGGAGCAAAATGAACTCGCCGATGGTCTATAGAAATATAGACTACTCCAAGATGGAAAAAAAGAAACAAGAGGTAATCAGTACTCCGCACGATAATAAAGCTTTGATGAAACGAGGGTCGGGGCTATTGAATGGAGTTGTCGCTCTAGAGGGTGCCTATTGTAACAAGGGCCTGGATAATACGACAAATTATCCCGTACCGTTTTATCTGAAACGTTGCTATGCGAATGCTTGCGCTCCGGCAGAAACGTTTGATCATGTATCCGGTCCTAATGGATACATGGCGCACTCTAATCTGTATTTTATGCAGGTCCCGCGGTTACAAAACTATACCCCTAATTATACAGTAGTCAATACAATGTCATATCTTTCAAATCAATATGGTATTGTTTATGAAAACTATCCCTTTAATATCTCTACCATACATGTTCCGTCACATTATGGTTATCCGCAAGATTCGATTAGATATTTAGCCCTTTCTGTAGAACAGAGAGAATATGTATCTAAAAGGTGGGCTATACAGTCGTGGTACGATACTCCTAATTATGGAAACAATCAGGAATTCGGAAAAGTCGGTGTCCATATGACTGTTGACGCTCGTCCTGTCAGATTGAATAGTGATAATAACGCAAAACCTACTTTTATTCAGCTTGGTCAGAGTAATCAGTTTACTCCAACTCCTATCACAGAAGTTGCTTCGTCGAGAATGTATAATACCATAAAGGCTATAGCGAAGGAACCTGTAATTTATGTAGGCAAAAAATCTCCGGATCATCCTGCAAATCCTTCATGGATGGGCTCGCAGGGACCGCAGATTTATGTTGGGGTTCATGCCGGTATTGAAGCAGGAACAGATGATAGCTTAACACGTTACAGGGCGGAAGCAAAAGAACTTGATAACTACATATATGACCACCGCACCATAGAAATTGTTGGTGCTGGTAATTATGCCGTTCGGTTCAATAACAAGCACCTGGCCTCTAGAGCGCATGCCGCAAATGCTATTACGGTTGGCGCTGCGGATGGGTATTCCTTTACTATTGCTGGCTACACGTCCAATATTTCAAAATATTGTATGCTGGGCATTGAAAATTGCAATTCTCTCCGCGATGGCTCTAAAAAGCCCGAGATTTACAACTACGCCCATTTCTATATGAATGAATTGAAGAGAACGTATTATGGCGATTATACTATAGCTTTCCCCCCGCTTTATGACGGTACTGAAGTTGCTGCTGCATATACGGCCGGTATGGTTGCCGATCTTTTGACTGTCAATCCGTTCTACCGTTGGCACCCTGAAGTCGTTAAGGCTCTCTTGATTGCTTCTGGAGACAACCCGTTGAATAGTCCGTATCCGCATACTCCCGCAACAACAGCTGTTCCGACTTATCAAACCCTGCTCTTTGACAAGGATCATCAAGATGAATACCATTATTCCCGTTATTGGATTGGTGATATAAGTAAGTTGAAAACACATGTTTTCGATTCTAAGAATGAAATTCGTTTTGCTGTCAAGCGTCCTGAGGGTAAAACGCATTTCTCTGCCGCCATTTCTTGGTTGACAAGCGGTAGGGATATCGCCACTTTTGGGAAAATCGCGCAGGATTTTGATTTGGAAGTGTATGAAAGAAATACAGACGATATAGATAACATCTCTGGCGCAAACAAGGCATCTTCGATATCTTGGAATAATTCTTTTGAAAAAGTATCGTTCACGTCGAGTGCTCCGTATCTGCTGTTCCGCATTCAGTTATTTGAAGAAAATAGTGCTACCGAAAATAAAGATCAGGTTGTTCTCGGTTTTGACTTGGCTTCGGCTAATTGATAAAATCAAAAATGAAAAAACAGTCGGATTATCCGGCTGTTTTTTTTTGTTCCATTTTTTGCAAAATTAATTCTTGAACTCTACATTGTTGATGACTTAAATAACTTTATCTGTAACTTTGCGCCATTCGCCGGGTTTTAAGATGCCAAGCGGGATATTCCCGATTTGAATGCGAATCAGGCGTAGCGTGGGGAACCCCACGGCGGCGGTCATGTGGCGGACTTGTCGGTTCTTGCCTTCGATGAGCGTTAAGCGCACCCAGCTCGTGGGAATGTTTGCACGGAACCGTACGGGCGGATTGCGTGGCCAGAGCCAGTCGGGCTCTTCGGCAATTTCGGCCTTGCAGGGCTTTGTGTGGTAGCCCTTGATGTCAACTCCTTCGGATAATTTGCGGATGGCGTCTTCGGTGATTTGTCCATCGACTTGCGCCAAGTACGTTCGCGGATGTTCGTATTTCGGGTCCAGCAGTTTCTTGATGAGCTTTCCGTTATCCGTCAGGAGCAATGCGCCTTCGCTGTCGTGGTCGAGACGGCCTGCAGCATAGACTCCTGGCGGAAACCCGAAACTGTCGAGAGCGGGATGCCCTGCTTCGGGAGTAAACTGGCTCAAGACTCCATAGGGTTTGTTAAAAATAATTACGGTGGACATTTGCACAAATGATAAAAAAATTTATATTAAAAACATGATTGATATTTATACTTTGGCGAAAAATCCGCTGGTGTTCCAAAAGCCGAGAACGATTACATCGGCTTATATTGACGTGTCTGGAAATATGGGACTTGCGCAAACGGTGCTCATGGTCCAGGACAATATTACCGAAAATTTTGGCTCCATGAAAATGGACGGCTTTACGGTGAAAAGTAGAGGGTGTTTTTGGGTCATATACAAGGCCAAGTTCAAGTTCCTCAAGCGTCCGTATTGGAGAGACAAGGTGGTGACGACCTCTTTCCCGGCGGACTACGAACTGATTCGTGTAAACGAACATACCGCCATAACGACTGTTGAGGGCGAACCGATTATTTATGCCAAGCAAGAAATGTGCTGCTTGAGCTTGGAACGTCATCGTCCGATTCGCCTGACATCTGTAGGTTTCCCGTCGGAGGGATTCCCGGAAGGGTTCATCAAGGATGACTTTGACCGTTTTAAAGTAAAGCCCGAAGAATACAAGGAAGTTTATCAGCAAAAGGTCCTGCCGCAGCACATTGACCTTTCGCACCATATGAACAATATCGAATACGTGAAACTCGCATTGAATGTGTTCAGCGCGTCGGATTTGGAGCTTTGTACGCCATCGGAACTGGAAATCCATTATTTGGGCGAGTCCATGGAAGGCCAACTGCTGAAAATTTTCCGTGCGGATCACAATGGTGCCACGTACATGCGGATTCTGGACGAAACGGATCGCCCCGTCTTTGAGATGAAACTCCGAATGATGTGATCGTTGCGCACTGTGTCATCCTGAGCGAAGCGATTGTAGAATCCAGTTACATTAATTCTTGAAAAAATTCCGGCCGGTGAAAATCCGGCTTTTCTGTTTCTATCGGGAATGCGCTGAGGTAATGGGGCGTATTTGCTTTATCGGCGCATTTGTAGAGGTTTCCGCGGAGTGGCGCCTCGAACGAATTTATTCCAAAAATTTCGGCGGGAATTTCGATGGCCATGTTCCAATAGACGGAATCGTTCTGGATGCTGGGCGCCGAACTTGTGCGTTTGATTTTGGCTATTGATTCGAGTGGAAGCGTTTGTCTGTTCTCGCGTCCGATTCCGCGGGCGGCAAGCATAAAGCCACGGCTCGTCGTTTCGAAGTTGAAGTATTCGTTTGGGTTTGCCGGGTTCTGCAAAAAGATTTCGACGCACGAATCTTCCCAACTGCGTCCGTTGTCTTCTTGAACTGCAGCGCGGTAGCATTCCACAGGTTCTTCTACGCTGAATTTTACGATAAGCGCTTGCGGTGAGCGAAAAAATTCGGCAGTGACCATCGGGTGGATGATTCCCTGATTGGAAGTCCATTTCATATTCGGTTTCAAAAGCATGGGTATAAGGTAGTAAATAGTTGTTAGTCATTACTCATTGGTTGCTGTTACTCCGGCTGTTAATTGATTTTAGATACAACGTTATGGTGAAATGATGTCGACTCCATGGAGAAAAGATGCCGCCATCTTTATAATTATTAACTAATGACCATTGACTAATGACCAATAACCAACGACCATATTTTGCATACCTCGCTTGATGTAAATAAAGGATTAAAATTTTGTTACTTTATGTAGACTGAAAAAGTGATTAATCACTGATTAATCGATTAATCACTTTTTTTTGATTTGAAAAAATATCGAAATTTAATCAAAATCGCCTTTTTTCGATTGGCACGCGTTTTGCAATATGATGTGCGGTTCCGCTAGGGGGAAATGCCTCCGAGATGCGGCTCATTTTAAAATCATCATCAATAGAGGAGGCCAATATGGCTGAAAACAGCGAAAAGAAAACACCAAGTATTCCCATATCTTCACCGGCATTTGATTGCCTCGCCGTAACGAACGTTCAAGTATTCCCGTTCAGGGAAGGCGCCAATTTGGGACACATGAAGGGATACGCTTCGATTGTGCTGAACGATCAAATCCAAATCCGCGGGCTTCGCGTGATGGATGGCGAATTCGGGCTGTTCGTGGGGTATCCTAACGATCCGTTCTACAAGGGCGAGGATTTCCGCACCATATGTATGCCAATTACTCGCCAGTTGCGTGAACATATCGAAAACTGCGTGCTCGAAAAATATCAGGCGGCAGTCGCTTAAGGCAGGTTTACTTTGTTTCGCAGAATCCGTTCTTATTGTTTGTTTGGAATAAAGGCGGTCCCTGTCAGCGTCGAGGTGGATTCTTCTCAAGGATTGCCTGGGTTTACGTTGGTGGGGCTTCCGGACAATGCTGTGAGAGAGTCTCGGGAACGAGTCGTTTCGGCTGTTCGTTCGATCGGGAAAGTGGTGACAGGTTTTCGCACGACGGTAAACTTGTCTCCGGCGGATCTGCGGAAGGAGGGGAGCGCATTGGACCTTCCGCTTGCGATTGGAATGCTGGTTTCGACTGAAGAAATTCAAGTCGAACAGCTGGAACGTTACGTCTTTGTCGGTGAACTTTCATTGGATGGTTTGTTGAAGCCTGTTCGTGGAGTGTTGTCCATCGCAATGAGTTTATCTGCTGAGCGTGATTGCATCCTGGTTATTCCGCGAGGTAATGTTCAGGAAGCGTCGCTGGTGGAAGGTCTTCGTTTTGTTTGTGCGGATTCGCTAAGGGAATGTGTCGAAATTTTGGAACGCAATTCGAGTCAGGACGTGAATATCGCAAAAGGGATTTCGTCCTATGGAACGAATGTGGCTGACGGCATCCCCGATTTCCGGAATGTTGTAGGAATGGATGGCGTCAAGCGGGCGCTTGAGATTGCTGCGGCGGGTGCTCACAATTTTTTGTTGATAGGCTCGCCTGGGGCGGGTAAGACGCTTTGTGCGAAATGCTTGCCGGGAATTTTACCGGAGATGACTGAGCAGGAAATCCTGGAGACAACGCGGATTCATTCGTGTGCGAGACGTTCTGGGGATTCCGACGAGTTTAAGCCTGTGATGGCTAGACCTTTTCGCTCGCCTCATCATTCGGCATCGATGGTTTCCCTTGTGGGCGGCGGGACGCGGCTTTTGCCGGGGGAGGCCAGTCTAGCGCATAATGGGGTGCTTTTCTTGGATGAACTTCCGGAGTTTAATCGGAGCGTTTTGGAAGCGTTACGGGAACCGATGGAAGATGGAAAAATCTCTGTCAGCCGAGCGAGCGGGACTGTGGTATGGCCAGCGCGTTTTATGATGGGGGCAGCGATGAATCCGTGCCCGTGTGGTTATTCGATGGATCCGAAGCGCGAATGCACCTGTTTGCCCGAAGCGCGTAAACGTTATCGGGAGAAGGTTTCGGGCCCTCTCTTGGACCGTATCGACATTCAAGTGAGCGTGCCGCCTGTCGATGCGTCCTTGTTTGCTGTTCGCGGAGAGGGAGAAACATCGGCCGGGATCCGTAGGCGAGTTTGCGCGGCCCGCGATATCCAGCGGGAGAGGTTTGGTAATTTGCCGTTTAAATCCAACGCTGAAATGACTTCAGAATATGCTCGGAAATTTGCTGGAATGACTGCTGACGTGGAACGTTTTGCTGTAAATGCTGCGTCCAAGATGGATTTGAGTGCACGCGGCTATTTTAGGTTATTGAAAGTCGCTCGAACAATTGCAGATTTGCGTGGTGCATCTGCTGTCGATATTATGGACTTATCTGAAGCGTTGCGCTATCGAGCGTTTAGAGGATGATTTTTTAGACGAAAGACGAAAGACGAAAGACGAGAGACGGCAACCATGCAAGGCGAGCGACGCGGCCAACGCAGTTGGGCATGGCCGAGCCGAATGGTTGGGACAAGAGCGAAGCGATTGTCCAAAGACGAGAGATGTGTGATGTGAGACGGAAGAAACTGTTTTTGATGCGAGGAGGTGCTTTCAGATTATTTTCTTACGCGAGGCGTCATTTATACTCTTTCGTCTTTCGTCTGTAGGGCGAAGCCCGTTCTTTCGTCTAAGTCCTACTTCCTACTAATCTTCACACTAGCTTCTGCTCCGAGGCATCCGGGGACGGCCTTTGGTTTTGCGACGGATACTTCGACGGCGTTGGCTTTGGGGTAGTGCTGTAGCACGTATTCGGCTGTCTTTACGACAAGCGTTTCGACAAGCTTGAAACAAGAAAGGCGGATGAACGCCTTGAGTTCTTCCGCCAGTTTTGCATAATCGATAGATTCGTTTAAATCTTCTGTTTTTGCAGCTTGGGCGAAGTCCAACCAAAGAGTCAGGTTCAAGATGACTGGTTGTTCGGTTATGCGTTCATCGGGAAGAATGCCGACAATGCAGTCAAATTGAATGTCCTTGAGGCGGATTTGCCCTTGTTCCATTACCATGCGAACAAGATGATAGCTGTGGTCAAGGATACTGCCGTGACACCGAACCAAAGGTTACGGGCTGTGGCGTAAGATTCCTTTGTATCCTTGTCAATCTTCATTCTGCGCTGAAGGTCTGAATAGGTCCAGTTTGTAACGGTGAATACCGCTTCATTTGTTTCCTTGTACATTTTTGTGCAATAGTCCTTGTCCGTGACACGGGGGTCACTACAAACGTTACCGATTTTTGGCTCGACGGCGTTAGCCACAGCTTCGAGTTGCTTGTAGGCGTCGTTTGCTTCGCTGGACTTCATCTGTTGGAGAACGCCAATGACTGCGCTGCCTGCGGCAAGTGCTGAAAGCGCCACGGCACTCCAGAAACGGACTTCGTCGGCGATACCGAAACGATCCTTGACGTCTTGTGCGGCTGCGGAAGCAGAATAGTCGCGAGCGTCGGCTTGGGCGTTGCTGCGGTTCAAATCACCCGAAACGTCGACCTTGTCTTTCTTGTAGGCGGCGATATCGTCATCGCAAGAAAGGTCGAACTCATCGCATTCGACTTTCGGAGCGTCGCTGGCGGCCGCGGCCGGAGCATCGCCCTTCAATTCGACTGGGGCGCCCTTGACCATTGCAATGGCGGATGTTGCACCCGGAATATAAACGGACTTGCCATCGAAATAAACCTTTTCGATATCGTCGCCCGGCTTCATGCCACGACGTTCGTAAAGTTTCGATTTGATGACATCGCTGTAAGAAATGTTAGACGGGACGCTTAATGCGGTCATGGAAGAAATGTCGCCTTTATTGCCGATATAAAGCTGGTAGGCGTTAAGTCCTGATTCTTGAGCGAATTTTTGACGGAGGACAATGCTCCCTGCTGGAACGGACGCTGCTTCATCTACGGTTGCTGTTTTCAGTTCCTGACCACCGTTGGCGGCAAAGAACTGATTGTCCGACATGACGGCATCTTTAGCCGAAAAATCACCGATATCATATGCTCCAGCGAATGCTGCAGCTGCGGAAAGGCATAGGGCCAATAAAAAAGAACGCTTCATCGTTTCTACTCCGATTGTACCAATTTTGTTGGAAATATATAAAAAAAAATAGACATAATGAATTATATAATTTTTTTACAAGGATTTATCACATAATTTAATGAAAAAAAGGGGTGAAAAGCTAAAAAAGCAATGAAAAAAACGGCTTGCTTGTAAAAGTCTGGTTACGATATACGCGGAATAACCGGGGTGTTGTGGGACTGCATTCTCCTTTTATTATTATCTACTCGCTTTTTCCATTGAAAAAACTCTCGTCTTTGGACTTTGCACATGTGCTAAATGCTAGGCTCAATTATGTCAAAAAACAAGTTTTTTGCCGCAATATTCGCCTTACGCATTTATCGCTTAGCTCAAGTCCCAACCAATCGGCTCGGCCATGCCCAACTTCGTTGGTCGCGTCTCTCGCCTTGAATGGTTGTCGTCTCTCGTCTTAATTCTACAGACGTTCCTTCATATTTTTTTCTATTGACTA
>JAEEGK010021130.1_pt1 | contig 13782 bp, 9 predicted proteins | sample 8958771 | NCBI WGS metagenome assembly JAEEGK01 (sample SAMN16246547, study PRJNA631951) | gut metagenome | biome: gut microbiome; feature: rumen; material: SC-attached | host: Bos | place: Iran: Karaj | collected 2018-10 | reverse complement strand
ATATTTTGACGAGGCGCAACAGCCTGAATTACAGCGCGAAATCGAATACAAAAACACCGCAAATGCACTTTTGGGCGTTGACTTTTACCCCGGCGGCGATTGGAATTTGAGCCTGCAATACGCACATCAAAACGAAAACGGCACGGCAACTGTCAGAATTTCCAAAGACCTTTTCCGAAACACTTTCAACGTCAGCACATTCGCCTACATCGACGTAACCGACGGCGGCATTTACGACCGCACATCGTTTGACTACGCCGTCAACGATATGCTGCACATTATGCTCGGTTTCGATTACTTCAACGCCGACAAGGGAATGTTCAAAATGTACGACAAAAATTCAGAAATTTGGGCAAAGGTGAAACTCAGTTTCTGATTGACTTAAATTATTGACTATGAACAATGTAATGATTTGTGCGCTCGGACTTTGCGGCGCAACTTTGATTGGCACGGTGATAGGATTTTTCATCAAGGAATTGCCGCACAAGTGGAACGACACCGTCTTGGGATTTTGCGCGGGGTTAATGCTTGCGGCGGCGACCGTGGGGTTGATATTGCCGTCGGTGTATTCCGCGTCGCATTGGTGGATACCGATGGCGGGCGTGGCGGCGGGCGCATTGTTTCTGAACCTTTTGGACTTCTTTATGCCTCATCTTCACAAAATTACGGGGCTCGACGAGAATGAAACGCACATCAACAACAGCACCATAAACCACGTCCTGTTGTTTGTATTGGCGGTGGCAATCCACAAATTTCCCGAGGGAATGGCGTCGGGCGTCGGCTTCAACGACACCGGCAACATCAACAACGCCTGGAACGTTACTTTTGGCATTGCGCTCCAAAACGTCCCCGAAGGAATGGTGGTGGTCTCGCCGCTGTTGTTGCTCGGTGTCAGCAAGTTGAGGACGTTTGTTATTTCATTGATAATAGGCTGTTTGGAGATTGCGGGCGTATTAACGGGCTATTTTTTGGGCGGCATTTCGGCGATGTTTTTGCCGTTTATGCTGGCGTTTGCGGGCGGCGCGATGCTTTATGTGGTCAGCGACGAAATGATTCCCGAAACCCACGCCCACGGTTTCCAAAAACAAGCGACGTATGCATTGCTGGGAGGTTTTATGCTGTTTATGTTGATGGAGGGTTAATCACCAAACAATCAAAAATCAATACATTTTTCGTTTTTTAGTGTCGGATTTCAGATTTTTCATTATCTTTGTCATGAACATTTAATTAACGGCACTAAAATATGAGAAAACTTCTTTTATTTCAATTGGTTATGATGCTGACCGTGGCAACGCTCCACGCACAATCCGAGGAGCTGCTGCTGCTTGACGGCTGGCGTTTTCACAAGGGCGGAATTGCCAATGCCGAAAAGGCGGATTTTGACGATTCCAAATGGCAACAAGTGACCATCCCGCACGACTGGGCGATTTCAGGCCCTTTCGACAAAGAGATTGACAAACAAGTAGTTGCAATAGTCCAAAACGGTGAGCAGGAGGCAACGGAAAAGACCGGACGGTCTGGCTCGCTGCCGTGGATTGGCGAAGGCTGGTATCGCACCACATTGGACATTCCGGATGGCTACACCCACTCGGAATTGGTTTTTGATGGAGCAATGTCTGAGCCTACGGTGTACATCGACGGCAAATTGGCGGGCTATTGGGCTTACGGCTACAATACTTTTGCAATTGACATAACCCCATTCCTTCCCAAAAAAGACGGCGAAATCGCGCAGGGGCGTTATGCATTGGCGGTACACCTCCAAAACGTTGAGGAATCGAGCCGCTGGTATCCGGGCGCGGGATTGTACAGGCCGGTGAGATTGTTGCTGTCCCAAAATACTGCCGTGAAAACTTTTGGAATTTTTGCGCGCACCACGGCACTCGAAGGCATTGCTGATGACGGACTTACGGCGCGTGAGGCACGCATTACGGTAAGCACCAGCCTCCGCATTGACGGCAAAAAAAACATCAAAGTGAAACATTCGCTCCTTGGCAACGGCGGAACGGTGACATCGGAACCCATAAGCGCAAACGACAGCCACGAAACCACACAGATATTGCGGGTGCAAAATCCCATGCTTTGGTCGCCCGAGCAGCCGTATCTCTACACTCTGGTCACGGCGGTCTGGGAAAATGACAAACTCATTGACATCAAGGGCACAAAAATCGGCATCCGCACCGTGGAATATGGCGGCGAGGGCTTCAAGCTCAATGGCAAGACCACAAAATTTCGCGGTGTGTGCCTGCACCACGATTTAGGTCCATTGGGAGCTGCATTCAATAAGGCTGCATTCCGCCGACAATTGACTCTCCTTAAAGACATCGGCTGCAATGCAATCCGCACCGCACACAATATGCCTGCGCCGTGGCAGATGGACATTTGCGACGAGATGGGCGTATTGGTGATGGCTGAATCCTGCGACATGTGGGTGTATCCAAAATGCAAAAACGGTTACGCGAAGTTTTTTGAAGCAATTGATACTCAATCGCCTAACTCCGACGGACGTCCGTGGTGGCAGCGCGATTTTGAAAATCTCGTGCTCGTACACCGCAATCATCCGAGCATCGTGATGTGGAGCATTGGCAACGAAATCCCAGACCAAGGCAACGCCACAGGATTGAGATATACACGTGAAATACAGGACCTTATACATTCGCTCGACAATACGCGCCCATGCACGCAGGGACTCGACCGAGGCATCAGTGCAATTTGGTCGGGCGTATTTCAGGCTACTGATGTTCCTGGGTTCAATTATAGGCTGCACCTTTATAGCAGAGGTCATCACGATTCGCCGAGCGGACTTTTGCTCGGCACGGAGACGGCATCAACGGTTTCGAGTCGTGGCGTCTATAAATTCCCCGTGGCAGAAAACCATGGCGACGCATACGATGACGGTCAGATTTCGAGTTACGACTTGGAGAGTTGCATTTGGAGCAACCTTCCCGACGACGATTGGATTTGGCAGGACAAGGCGCCGTGGCTGACCGGCGAATTTGTCTGGACGGGTTTCGACTATCTTGGCGAGCCCACGCCATACGACGAATACTGGCCCTCGAGGAGCAGTTATTTTGGAATTTTTGACCTTGCGGGACTTCCCAAAGACCGCGCATACCTCTACAAGACGCATTGGGCTCCCGAATCGAAAACTCTCCACGTGCTTCCTCATTGGACTTTCCCCGGACGCGAAGGGCAGACCACGCCGGTATTTTGCTACACGACGTACCCCGAGGCAGAATTGTTTGTAAACGGCAAGTCGCAGGGGCGCCGCCGTCACATCGACATGACGTTGGACGATTACAAAAACAATCTGATTGACGTGCCGACGCCATGGGGCGACATGACCAAATTTGCCAACCCCGACGCACCCACCGGCAAAAACCGTCTAGACCGCTACCGCATGCGCTGGATGGACGTCAAATACGAGCCGGGCGAAATCAAGGTGGTGGCATACGACAACAATGGCAACAGAGCCGACGAAACCATCATAAAAACCGCCGGAAAACCGCATCACATTGTCCTACAAGCCGACCGCAACGTCATCAATGCGACGCCGATAGAGGAAGGAAGGGCGATCGACTCACCCGACCTGAGTTTTGTGACAGTTTCGATAGTGGACAAGGACGGCAACCTCTGCCCCGACGCCGACAACCAGCTGACATTCAGCGTGTCAGGCGCGGCAAAGTTCAATTCCGCATGCAACGGCGACGCCACGTCTTTGGAGGTGTTCACCAATCCAACGATGAAGGCATTCCACGGACAATTGGTGGTGGTGATCGAAGGCAAAGCGACGCAAGGCAAAGCCACATTGAATGTAAAAGGCAACGGACTCAAGGCGGCATCAATTGCAATCGAGGTCGAATAGAGTGGATTATTTCCGCCTCAGGGACTCCACCTTCGACTTCAACGCGCGGAATGTGACGTCTTCTTGTATAGCCATAATTTTCATAATTGACGGCTTGTCATAATCTTTGGCGGCAAGAAGTTTGTAAAAAGTCTGACGGGGATTGATGCCGGGGTATTCGTCTTCGATTTGCGCCAATAGACTCAGGTCAACGGTCTTGTAATATTCCAAGAATTTTTCGTAATCTTTCTTGTTCCATTGACCTGAGTTTCCGTTGTTTACAAAGATTTGTTCATAAAGTTGCTTACCCTCGCGGTAGAGTTCGGCGTAGCGGTTTTCTATCTCGGAGATTTTGGCTTGCAAACGGCTGATTTCCTTGGTATTGTCTGATGACGTGGCGGCTTTCAATTCCTCAATTCTGTCGCGTGACTCCTTGAGTATCTGACGGTTGACGGCAAGTTCGTTTTCGTAGCCGCGCCGCTGACGATAGATAAACAGCACGCACACCATTATCACAATTATAAAGATAATTATCAGCAATTGTATGAAATTCTGCGTCTTGAGTCTGCTGTTTTCATAGTCGTATTTCTGACTGTTCTGAGCCACCTTGTAATCGGTTATGTAACTGACAATTACGTGATACATCTTGTTCAAAAAGCCGGCATAATAGACGGCCTTTTCATTGTCGCCATTCTCTTTGAAACAATAGAACAATTTTTCGACGCAGAGCATTTGAGTGTATGAACCATAAATCGGATTGTTTTTCAAAAACGGCTCAATTTCAGCCAATTGCCCACGTTGGATGTAGAGATTGACGATGGCGAGTTTGGCATAGTCTGAATATATTGATTTTGGCTTGTCGGTCAGCACCTTGCGGGCGTATTGCTCGGCTTTTTCAGGTTCGTCGTTGGCAAAAATCCACGCATATTTGCCCATATAATTATAATCTGTGGTGTCAACGCTGCTCAACTTCATACAATATTTTGCGCTGTCGGTATTGCCACCTGCCATATAGAAAAACGCTTTTGAAACATGACAGGCATTTCTATTCTTTTGATTTACAGCATATTTCATCATTTCGTCCACAAGCCTTACCCCTGATTTAAAATCCATATTGTTGGTCATATAACTCACCCTCACGGATTCCAACATCATATACAAAGTATTGTTATTGAGGGTGTTAATTATATCCTCCGCCTGCTTGAAATAATAAACGCCGTCATTTTGCCGCGACGACATATAAAGTTTCATACTTTTAATCAGATACGACAGCGCAAGTTTCTCTTTGTCAGGATGTTCAATATAATAATCGATTACTGTATTTATTTTTGTAGTGTCAATGAACTGCGGCAGCGAAAAAACATCGTCTTCAATTGTATTTAGCGAAAGCACCTCGCCCAAAAACACCGTGTACATACTGTCAGCCTCCGACAATGGCTGTTTCAATTCCTCTCTATGTTTCGCGAAGAATTCGTCCGCCATCTCGTACTCCGAATCAAGGCACAACGACAGCACCCTGTCCAAAAGTTGTTGGTTTTCAGACTTTTCGGCGCACGCGGCGAGGAGAAATAGCAATATGATGATAATTGATGTTTTTGTCATTATTGATGCATTTTTGTTTGCACAAAGATAAAATAATTCTCGGAAGTGTGCAAAAATGAATATTTTTTATTAAATTGCAGCCGAAATCAACTAATACATTTACTACTATGACACATAGAACATTAGCATTAACCCTAATATTAATGATGGCGCTTGCCGCCTGCAACAATTCTAACGATATGGAGATATACAAATTCACCGTCAAAGACCGCAAGGGCAACGATGTGAGCCTTGCCGACTACAAAGGGAAGGTGCTGTTGATTGTCAACACCGCCACACGCTGCGGATTCACGCCGCAATACACCGAACTCGAAACCCTCTACGAGAAGTACTCCGCCAAGGGTTTTGAAATCCTTGACTTCCCGTGCAACCAATTCGGACAGCAAGCACCCGGCACCGAGGAGGAGATTCATCAGTTTTGCCAATTGAACTACAACACCAAGTTCCCGCAGTTCAAGAAGATAGAGGTCAACGGCGAGAATCAGTCGCCGCTGTTTGCCTACCTGAAATCTCAAAAAGGATTCAAGGGTTTTGACCCCAACCACAAAATCGGCAAAATCCTCATCGATATGCTCTCCAAGGCCGACCCCGACTACGACAAGACTCCCGACATCAAGTGGAATTTCACAAAATTCCTCATCGACCGCAACGGCAACGTTGTTGAACGTTTTGAACCGACGGAGGACATCAAGGTGATTGAAGCGGCTGTGGAGAAAGCATTGTAACCAATCCCACATAAATCAGATGTGAAAAACGGAAAAATCTACGGATTCTTCCGTTTTTTTGCGTTCCTACCCCTGCAACGTCGTCTCCACCACCCCATTTACAATGCCCCCAAAAGGCACATCACAATATTTTTTATCAATTGCCGAAAAACATTCATCTTACTGATTATCAAGATGTAACAAAACGGCAACATTGTTACATTTTTGTCCCCAAAAATCATTCATAATCCTAATTATCAACCACTTAAACTGCAACATCACAAAAATTTCCTATTGCAAAGAGAATCAATCATCGTTATATTTGCAAACAGAAAATCAACAGAATTATCAACAATTAAAAACACATAAAAATGAAAACGATATCGACATTCTTTGCAGCACTGATTGCGGCGACATTCTGCACCGCGTGCGCACAGACACAGCCCAAGACAATTCAAGAGAGAGTTGACAACTATTTCGCAGAAAACCCCGGCAAGTTTTCGGGCGCAATCGAGATTCAGGAAAACGGCAAGACCGTCTATCAGAACGCATTGGGATTTGCCGACAAGGAGACCAACGTCCCCACATCCAAGGACACCAAATTCCGCATCGGCTCCATCACCAAGACTTTTACGGCGGTGCTGACCTTCAAGGCGGTGCAAGACGGCAAACTCTCGCTCAACGACCCGCTCGTCAAGTTTTTCCCCGACGCGCAAATCCCTAACGCTGAGAAAATTACGGTGGATATGCTTCTATATCACCGCAGCGGATTGCGCGATGTGGTCAACGATGATTACAACACCTTCGTCACGTACTACTCAAAACCTCAGACCCGCGCACAGATGTTGGAGCGCATAGCAAATGCCGGCACCAACTTCACGCCCGACAGCACTTTCCGCTACTGCAATTCGGGCTTCATCCTACTCTCCTACATCCTCGAAGACGTCACCGACAAGAGTTTCGAGCAACTATTAAACGAACAGATTATCAAGCCGTTGAACCTCCAAAACACGGGCATCAGCACATCTCCCATCGACCCCAAAAAAGGTTTTGCAAGGTCGTTCAGCATTACGGGCGAAACTCTTAACGAAATGGACCCGTCGGTAGCCCTTGGCGCAGGTGCGATGTACTCCACCACATCGGATATGTTTAAATTTTTCAACGCGCTGACTTCCGGCTACTTCGGTAAAGGAATGTATGAACAGATGAAGGATTTCAAGGACAATTGGGGACGCGGATTGTACCCTATGACATTTGGCAACATTCATGGATTTGGACACACGGGCGGAATCGACGGATTCGGTGCTGTACTTTTCAAATTTGGAGATATCACCATGGCTATTTGTTCAAACAACGCATTCACAGGAATGCAAGATTTTATAAAAACGGTGTTGGGCATAGAAGTAGAAAAGATGCAAACCATCACCCTCAGCGCTGTGCAACTTGCCAAATTTGAGGGCAAATACACCTGCGAAAAGTTGGGAATGGACATCGAAATCACTTCCAACGGCACTCAAATTTTTGGTCAGGCAACGGGACAGCCTGCGTTTCCGCTCTATCCCACATCCGAAAACACTCTTGAAAACAAGGATGCGGGAGTTGTGGAAGTCTTTGATTTCGCCAACCAAAAATTCACATTGAAACAGAACGGAATGGAGTTTGAATTTGTTAAACTTGCACCCGAAACTTCTGATTCACAGCCAATAGACGTTGACCAATTCAAAAAATACACCGGCTCGTACCGCTCCGACGCCTTGAAAATGGACATCTCCGTTTTCATCGAAAACAACAAACTGATGGCGCAAGCATCGGGACAGCCCTCATTCCCCCTCACCCCCACCGCCGAAGATGTTTTTGAATTCAAAATGGGCGGCATTAAAATGACATTCAACGTCAACGACAAAAAGATGAAACTCAAACAACAGGGGATGGAGTTTGAGTTTGTGAAAAAATGATTGTCGGAACGAACTGAAAGATAAGGGATTAATGTGGAGTGGCGATGGCTACCACTCCACATTTTTACAAAAATATGAGCCTATTTTTCCTACATTCTTACACTTTTATGAGGATAAAATCGTGGGATTGTTACACTTTTATGAGGATAAGACGAAAATTTTTAGGTTGAACGGACAAAAATCTTTCCCCTTTTTTCACCATTTTTCCAATTTTTGATTACCTTTGTCAATCAAAAGTGAATGATTATGCCCAACTCAAATAAAGATAACATATCAGTAGTCGCAGCGCCGTCAAACAGCGGCGAGATTGTATTGTATCAACCCGATGACAAATTGTCGTTGGAAGTGAAGTTGGAGAACGAATCCGTTTGGCTTACTCAACAACAGATGGCAACGTTGTTTGACGTGAAAGAAAACAACATAACTTACCACATACAAGGCATTTACAAATCCAACGAACTCGATATTGCGTCAACTACTCAAAAAATTAGAGTAGTTCGCCGCGAAGGCAACAGAATGGTATCACGCCACATTGACTTTTATAATCTTGATATGATAATTTCGGTAGGTTACAGGGTAAATAGCGCCAACGCCACCCAATTTAGACGTTGGGCAACCGCTGTGCTTAAAGATTATCTTTTGAAAGGTTACAACATCAATCAACGTCTTATCTATATGGAAGAACGCATTGACCGCCGCCTCAATTCCATAGAATCCACACTTGCCGACCATCAGGAGAAAATAGACTTTTTTGTCCGCACCAACCTGCCGCCGGTTGAACAGATTTTCTACAACGGACAATTTTTTGAGGCGAGGGCATTGTTGGAAAAGTTGGTCAAGTCTGCACAAAAACGTGTCATAATAATTGACAATTATATTGACGCCGCCACTTTTGAAATTCTTGATGTAAGGCAACAAGGCGTAACCGCCGACATCTATTCGAGCAACCTCCACACAAATCTTTGCAACGCCCACAATGCCAATGCAAGTGTTGCCCCAATCAACACCCACATTTGGACAACGCCGTCGCACGACCGTTGGCTGATTGTGGACGACGATTTGTACCATTGCGGACATTCTATAAAAGATATGGGTAAAAAACTTTCCGCAATAATGCAGATGGGCACATCCCCCGACACTATCCTTAATGCCGTACAATAACACACTCTTCGTAAAGATTTTTTACACCTCTGTAAAATTTCTTTACACTCTTTACAACCCTCCAAAAATCCCAATTTATTCACAATCAGCACATTACAATTCTTGGCACGGGTAATGATATTTTCATTGCAGTATTAACAACAAAAAAATTTAAAACAATGAAAACGATTTTTACAACAGTGCTTATGTTGATTATGAGCCTTACGATGGCTCAGGCACAGCAACAGATTTCGGGCAAACTCACCAACGAGGGCGGCTCGCCGATTGAATTTGCCAACATCGTAATCCTGTCCAACGACTCCACATTCCTGACAGGCACGGTGTCGGACTTGGATGGCAATTTCTCCGTCGAGAAACCCGCCGACGCGCACTTCGTACACATTTCCTGCATCGGTTACGAAACGTTGTACAAGTCAATCGCTGAAATCAATGATTTTCAGAACATTGTGCTGAAAAATTCGTCTGTTGAACTCGAAGAAATCACTGTCAAGGCCATCGCCCCCAAGACTCAACTCAAAGACGGCGCAATGGTTACCAACGTGCAGGGCACCATCTTGGCGCAGACCGGCAGCACATCGAGAATGCTTTCCAACGTGCCGGGACTTATGTGTGACAAGGACGGCAACCTCTCTGTAATCGGCAAGGGCGAACCCGAAATTTACATCAACAATGTCAAAGTCCGCGACAACAAGGAATTGGAAAGCCTCACACCCGAAAATATCAAGAACGTCGAGGTAATCTCCTCTCCCGGTGCGCGTTACGCCGCCGACGTAAAGGCTGTTGTCCGCATCACAACCCTCAAACCCGTAGGCGACGGATTCGGTTTCACGGCTGAATCTTACGCAATGGAAAGCAGCGAGGACGATTGGCGCGTGTTTCAAGAAAAATTCAATTTCAACTACCGCAAAAACGGCTTGGACATCTTTGGTGGCGGCCGCATTGACATCAACACCAAACAGCGCAGCGTATGCAATCTCTATACCCTCAACAATTCAAACCACAAATGGGAAAACTCCAACGTGGTTGACAATTACGGCTCCAACAATTTCCTGCCCGTGAATCTCGGCGTCAACTACCAAATCAACGACAACAACTTCATCGGCGCAAGGTACAATTACAAGAGCCAATTCAATTACAAAAACTACGACAAGAACGTGTCTGACATTTGGTGCGACAACGAGGTTTACGACCACCTTGAAAATTTCAGCACCAACCGCAAAAACTACGACGACCAAAATTCGCTCAACCTCTATTACAACGGCAAAATGGGCGGCTTTACGGTAGATTTCAATTCGGATTTTGTTTACAACACCTCTGAGACAGAAGCCGTTACACCCGAAATCAGCCAAAACTACGAAGACCGCGAACTCTCCAACACCAACCACGTCGTAAGCAAATTGTCGGCGCAGAAATTAATTTTTGGACGCGAACTTTTGGGCGGACATATCGACTTTGGCGGCGAAACCACCATCACCGAGCGCACCGACGAGACCAAGAGCGGCGCAGAACAGTACATACCGTCCGTCAAGAGCCTTTCGAAGCAAAAAGGCGTCGCAGGATTCGCGGAGTACAGGCGCACTTTCGCCAACAAATACAACGTTTCGGCGGGTCTGCGTTACGAGCATATAGCCCTCGATTTTTACAACAGCGGCGAGTACGACAAGGACGCCTCCAAGGTTTACGACGAATTGTTCCCCTCGGCGACATTCAGCGGTCAATTCGGCAAAATCAATATGCAACTTGCTTACAGTGAGAAGATTTCGCGTCCGTCGTACTTCTCTATGAGCAATTACGTGTACTACGCGAGCCGTTATCTCTATCAGACCGGCAACCCCGCTCTCAAACCCACCATCATCCGCAACGCCGAACTCACCGCAACGTACCTGATGGTTCAGGCAAAAGTGTCTTACACCTACAACAAAAACGCCTGCATACAATTTCAGACCGTCAACGAGGCGCACCCCGAGTCCGAAATCCTCAATTGGATCAACATCGACCGCCCGCAACTCGAAATGGACCTCGCCACGCAGTTGCCCCTCGGCATCTACCGCCCGATGATATGTTTTGTATTTCAGAAACAATGGATTGACGACATCGAATCCGACGGCAAGAAACTTTCGCTCGACCATCCGTTTTACGTCTTAATCTTCAACAACTCCCTGACCCTCAAAAACGGTTGGTCGTTGGAACTCAATTCGCAGACAATGTTCAAGAACGGCAATATGGATCTCTGCAAACTTCACGAGACGATGGTGAAGGCTGACTTCTTCATTCACAAGTCGTTCTTAAACAACGCCTTAAACATAGAACTCGGCGTAAGCGACTTTTTGAACAAAGGCACCACAAACGGACTTCTTTATAAGCAATCAGGCTACCTCCAACAGACCAACCTGATCAACAACCGTCAATTCCACGCCATCGTCAAGTACACCTTCAACCCCGCCAAGAGCAAGTACAAAGGCACCGGCGCAGGCAATGCGGAGAAGGATAGGCTGTAAAGAGGAATGAGGAAAGAGGAAAGATTAAAGAGGAAAGTTTTTACTATCAACTTTCCTCTTTCTACTTTCAACTCTCAATTTTCAACTTTCAATTTTTTCACCGCTTTCCCTTCGCGAAATTCTTTTGGCGTGAGTCCGTTTCGCTTGCGGAAGGCGGTGCAAAAATGACTTTGGGACGAGAAGCCCAATTCCGTGGCTATGTCGCTGATGGTGAGTTCCGTATCAGAGAGAAGACGCGCCGCCTTGTTCATCCTCAGGTCGTTGAGATAGTCAAAAACCGTCATAGAAAACATCTGTTTGAAGACCTTTTTGAGCGTACATTCGTTGGTGCCGACATTGGCGGCGAGTTCGTGAAGGGTGGGCGGATTTTGATAATTTTCGTTCAGGATGTCCCGCGCCTTAAAAATCTTGCGGCACACGGTATAATTGTCGGGCAATGGCTGTTTGAATTGTTCATAATAATAATTTACAAGACATTCAACAATCAATCCCTCAACATAATACGGATTTATCGACTTGGAGAGCACGGCGTTTTGCAGGTCACGCGCTGCCTCCAAAATCTTGCCGTTGGTGTCATAGACAATGCCCACAAAAGGCTTGTTGGAGGCAAAATGTTTTACAAACCGCGAAAAAATGATTGGGTAACGCTCGTTGTAAATCATAAAATCGGATTCTGACATCATCACGCTGATTCTCGCAAAATTGCAGCCGGCGGCGAGGTTTTGGACGTGGACATTTTCGCTCGACATAATGCCCATATTCACCGCGCCCGCGCCGTGCTCCACGTGCTGTCCGCCAATGATTTCGCAGACCGTGCCGTCGGTAATCACCGAAAAAATCAACGCCTTTTCGTCCTTGCGGCTGTTCTCAATCACGCAATCTTTTTTCACAAAATAGCGGTTGTACATAACCACAGTCCTGTTATGCACGCACAGCCAAGTCGTGAAGTCGCAAGTGTCGCGGACAAGCATCGACGTTGTAAAGATAGTATCAGGATTGCCCACAATGTCCCCCGCCGACGGCAAGTACATCGACAACGGATTCCCAGCACCGAATTTTATGACGCTCTTGAACATAATTATCAACTATTGACACCCCAAATATAAATAAAAATACAAATTTATGCAAAAAATCAATCCAAAAATCAAAGGAAACGCCATCGCCCCGACCCAAAAATCGCCTCATCCTACGGCATCAACTATTTGGCGGACTGCATATTGACACCCGCACAATAAAAAATTTTCAAAATATTTTGCGCCGTCACATATTTTTAATAATTTTGCCAGAGTTATTTTCGTCAACCAACGCAATGCTCTAAAATATTTTTAAGAGAATATTTAACCATTATTTAACTTACACAACAATAATAATTGCTAATATTGTCGGATAAATAACCAAAGAATGTTTATCAACCTCTATACCCAGACCATCAAGGTCTTTTTTGCGGACGCAACGCCTGACATGGAGGATACCCGCGACGAGCTGCGCGTGATATTGCACCGTGCGGGCATGGATATTGTGGATGGACGCGACGTGCCGACATCACAATTGAAGGACGTGATGCAGCAGACCGACTGCAGCGTGCACATCCTGGGCGCCGCCGACATCTTCACGGAAGGCAAGGGGGGCGGCAATACCACGGCTGGCAGCCAATACAGCACCGCCAAAGACCTCTGCAACGACAAGTTCAAGATGTTTGTCTGGAATCCCAAAGGCAAGGAAAACCGCAGCAAATACATCAACAAAATCCGCCGCGACATCGAGGAAAACATCATATTCTCCGACAGGTCTTCCGCAATTGTATTTGTGGAAGACATCCGCAACATTATGACAGTCAAGCAGTCGGCAATGCAGGAGACTGTGGCGTCCGACATTTTCTTCCTTTACAACGACCTCGACACCGACACAGCAACCGACATCTGCACAATGCTCGGCGACATCAGGAAAGTCACCAAACTCAGCATCAGCATGTCGAGCGAGGTGGATTACAACAATTACATCCGTCAGCAGCTCGCCGTCAG
>JAEEGK010021127.1_pt1 | contig 13783 bp, 13 predicted proteins | sample 8958771 | NCBI WGS metagenome assembly JAEEGK01 (sample SAMN16246547, study PRJNA631951) | gut metagenome | biome: gut microbiome; feature: rumen; material: SC-attached | host: Bos | place: Iran: Karaj | collected 2018-10 | reverse complement strand
TCAATGAGGCGTATCATCTCCGCAGCCTTCTCTGCATCAGGACAGCGCACGGCATTCGTCTCTGTCAGCGAGAGGTCGTAGCGGCGGTAGTCGCGATCCAATGCAATGTCTCCCACCTGCGAAGTATAGGCCTGTATGGTGATGCCTGCCTGTCGCAGTGCCAACTTGGCCAGGGCACCAGCCACACAGCGACTGATGGTAATGCGGGCTGACGAACGTCCTCCTCCGCGATGGTCTCTGACACCATATTTATTAAAATAGGTATAGTCGGCATGCGAAGGACGGAACAGCTGACGCATATTATCGTAGTCGTTGGAGTGCTGGTTGGTGTTACGCACGATGAAGCCGATGGGGCATCCCGTCGTCTTGCCTTCAAACACACCGCTCAGCAGTTCCACCTGATCCTTCTCCTGTCGGCTTGTCGTGATGCTGCTCTGTCCTGGACGGCGCCTGTCAAGCTCCGCCTGGATGAATGCCAAGTCAACTGCGATGCCTGCCGGCATGCCGTCGACAACGCCGCCAATAGCCACCCCGTGGCTCTCACCAAACGTCGTCAGTCTGAATATATTCCCAAACGTATTCAATGCTCAGCTCCCGTTTTCGTTTTCGTTTTCGTTAACGTTCCCGTTCCCGTTCCCGTTATCGTTCCCGTTATCGTTATTAATGGCAGCAGCCGCAGCCGTCATGATGCTCATGGTGGTGCTCGCCGCATCCGCCGCAGTCTTCACAGTCACCACATCCGCAACCGCCGCTCAAGTGAGCCACCATGTGCTCAATCTCCTTCGTCGTCGCCTCGCGGTTCTCCAGAATGGTACCTTTGAAGTGCAGTGTCTCGCCTGCCAGCGGATGGTTCAGGTCTACCTTGACCTTGTCTTCGCCCACTGTGACGACACGACCGTAGAAGCGCTGCCCCTCCTCATTCTGTAAGGGGATAATGGCATCCTCATAGATGTGCTCATGGTCAAAATGACCGTTGATGCAGAAAATGTCGCGCTCCAAGTCCAGCACGTGCTCCTCGTCATACTCGCCGTATGCCTGCTCTTTGGGAATGTCGAAGTCGAAGGCTGCCCCCTGCTCCAGGTTCTCCACCTGCTGCTCAAAGGCATCAAGGGCTACGCCGAAACCCGTAATAAACTGGAACGGTTTCTCGGCCGTTGCTTCCTCCATCATCTCCAGTCCATTGTCGCCGTCAACATACAGTTTGTAGGCAATGGACATCATTTTATTGACTTTCTTTTGATCCATATTCTTGCGTTAAGTTTCGTTTGGACGGCAAAGGTATATATAATTAAGGAAATATCCAAATTATCTTTTTACCTTTTTACTTTTTTACCTTTTTACCCCACTGAAAACCCTCTCCTTTGACCTAAATCAATGAACTCGGGAGTTTGTTGATGTGCGTCAAAAATAAGACTGTTATCGCAAACAAAAATCTTAAAAAGTTTGGTTGGTGTCCCAAATCGCCTTACCTTTGCATCGTCAATCAGCGAGCGAGCTGTCATGACAACTAAGGATAACAATAGTATTAATTAAAGAAAAGAAAGGGTAACAAAAATGAAAAGATTGTTTATGGTTGTCGTAGCCATGTTGAGCATGACGATGACATTTGCAGAGAATGAGACAGCCTCTAACCTCAATACCACAGAGGCCTACAATTTGAAGGCTGTCAACATGAAGAAACTCGGACATGCCTTGAACCTCTCGAAAGACCAGATGGAGAGCTTCGCCGAGATTCACAAGACTTTCAGCGCAGAGCTGTTGTTTGCCTCTCAGGCTTCCGGCGATGAGCGTCAGAAGATGATGGACAAGGCCATCAGCAAGGATCTGGCTTACATGAACTACATTCTCAGCCCGGAGCAGTACCGCAAGTACGTCATGCTTCTCAATGTCACGCTGCTGAACCGTGGTCTTAGGTAAGCAGGCAATAAAAGAATAGTTAATAATGTTCGGATGTCACCAACTGTGAAGGTCGGTGGCATCTTTTTTTCTGCTTTTATTTGGCACATTCACAAAAAAGTTGTAATTTTGCAGCGTTTTAGCACCACTTTCTATGGCAGAAGTGCATACCGCTCTTGCCAATAGATTCGTAAGTGATTGCAAAACAAAAAGATAGATTATTAAATAGTCAATAAACATAATTATGTCAGACGAAAAGAAAAACTCACTTGACCAGTCCGTTGAGGACGTGCGTGATGACGAGCAGCTGCCTTCGGCGTTTAGTTTCCAGAACATTTATGCCATGGTTGTGCTCAACTGGCAATGGTTCCTCCTCTCCTTGATTATCTTTATCAGCGGAGCTCTTATCTATCTGCGCTACACGACCCCCATCTATCGGGTGTCGGCAAAGGTGCTGATGAAGGATGACGGTGGCAGTAGCCGTCGTAGGGCAACTTCTGCGATAGCAGCCATTGCAGAAGGTGGTGAATTATCCCTGTCGTCAGGTATGCCTAATGAAATAGAGATTATCCGCACCAGGGTTCTTTCTCGTGAAGCTGTAAGACGTCTGAAGCTGTACACAGAGTATAGCACCGACGGTCGTGTCAAGGATGTCCTGATGTATAAGAACCAGCCTATTAATGTCGATCTTGACGTCGAGCATCTGAACTGGCTTGACGGTAAAGGTGCTGGTCATTCCTTCAAACTGACGATATCCCGCACCGATGGTGTCATCAACGTTGACGGACTCATCATGCTTAACGGCGCACCTCATCGCTCATTCGCTAAGAAATTCGACTCTCTCCCGGCATCCATTCAGACATCGGCAGGTACTTTAACCTTTACCGATAACAACAGTGGTACTGGTGACTTCAGGTTCTATGCCACCATTACATCTCCCATGGCAGTTGCCAGTGCCTATGCAGGCTCTCTGTCGATTGTACCTATGGGTGGTGGTACCAGCATTGCCATATTCACGAATACCAATAAGATTATCGGTCGTGGCATCGACTATCTTGCTGAGTTGGTTCGCTGCTACAATGACCAGGCCAATGCCGACAAGAACGAGATCGCTCTCAAGACCGAGGAATTCATCAACAAGCGTATTGAGAAGATGAACCGTGAGCTGGGTGTCACCGAGGGTAACATTGAAGCCCAGAAGCGTCGCGGTGTCTTGGCAGGTATCGGAACTGGTGAGGGAGGCTACAATGACTACGAGCAGAAACTTGTGGAGTTTAACTCCCAGATGCAGCTCTTCGACTATGTCCGTGAGTATGTTGACAATCCTGCCAATGCCTATAAGATTATTCCTTCAACCATAGGAACGACTGATGCCAATACTGCAGGTCTTATCTCTAATTATAATAAGGTGGTATTAGACCGTAACCGTCTGTTGACATCTGTCAGCGAGCAGGCGCCTCAGGTACAGACACTGACATACACCCTTGACGAACTCCAGAATTCCATCCGTCAGGCACTCTTGCATGCCCGTCATACTACCGACGTTCAGCGTCAGGGTCTCCAGAGCCAGTATTCCAAGTATATGGGACGCGCCAGTATGGCTCCGTTACAGGAGCGACTTCTCAACGAGATTGGTCGTGAGCAGGGTGTGAAGTCTAACCTCTATCTGCTTCTTCTCCAGAAACGTGAGGAGAACACCATTTCGTTGGCTGCTACAGCTGACAAGGGCAAACTCCTTGACAGTCCATACTTTGCCGGTAAGGTCAGCCCTCAGGATAATGCCATTTTGACGACTGCTATTATATTGGCCCTTGCCATTCCCTTCGGCATCCTGCTGTTGCTCCAGTTCATGCGTTACCGCATTGAAGGCCATGACGATGTTGCCCGTCTCACCCGACTGCCTATCGTGGCTGACATTCCTGTGGCCAGCGAGGCTGTCAAGGGTAAGGCCGGTATCGTTGTCCAGGAGAATAAGAACAACCAGATTGACGAAGTCTTCCGTGGTCTGCGTACCAATATCCAGTTTATGATGAAGGAGAGCGACCGCGTCATCCTCTTTACCTCGTCGACGTCAGGTGAGGGTAAGACCTTCTTGGCGGCCAACCTCGCTGCCTCCTTTGCCTTCTTGGGAAAGAAAGTCGTGCTCTGCGGTCTTGACATCCGTAAGCCTGCCTTAGGTCGCCTCTTCGAACTGAGTGACCGCAGTTTGGGTATCACCAACCTGCTGACCAAGGATAAGGTGACTGAAGCTGATGTCCGTGCCCAGCTCTGTCCGTCAGGTATCAACGAGAACCTCGACCTGCTGTTGGCTGGTCCTACGCCTCCTAACCCCACTGAGTTGTTGGCACGTGAGAACCTCCGTCAGGTTGTAGATGTCCTCCGCAAGGACTACGACTACGTCATCCTTGATACAGCCCCTGTTGGTCTGGTTACCGATACCCTCGAGATTGCCCGTCATACCGACGTCAACTGTTATGTCTGCCGTGCCGACTACACGCCGAAGAGCAATATCGGTCTGCTCAACACGCTGGCTAACGATGGCAAGCTGCTGAACACCTGCGTCGTGCTCAACGGTGTCGATATGTCTAAGCGTAAGTATGGCTACTATTACGGTTATGGCAAGTATGGCCGTTACGGTCGCTATGGTTATGGCCGCTATGGTTATGGCCGCTACGGCTATGGTCGCTATGGCTACAGCAACTACGGCAATTATGGCAACTACGGTAGCTATGCCGAGTCGCATTATGGCAACAAAGAAGACAATTCTATCAAGAAGTAAATGGTTATCGCAGTTGACTTCGACGGCACCATCGTCGAGAACAAGTATCCGGCAATAGGCGAGGAGATACCTTTTGCCATGGATACCTTGAAGATGCTTCGCCAGAATGGCCATCGCCTCATCCTATGGACTTGTCGCGAAGGCCAGCTCTTGGACGATGCCGTCAATTGGTGCCGCGAACGCAACTTCGAGTTCTATGCTATCAACCGCGACTACCCTGAAGAGACAACAGACAATAATCCAGCCTTTACGCGGAAGATCAAGGCCGACATCTTCATCGATGACCGCAGCCTTGGTGGCTTGCCCGACTGGGGCACCATCTATCAGATGGTCACGCATCGTCAGGACTGGCATGCTGTAATCGATCAGGTTGTAAAGTCCAGCCTCGAACACTATCAGCCTCCCAAGAAGCATTGGTGGCAGTTCTAAAGACATACAATAAATCAGAAAAATATGAAAAAATTACAGTTTCTTTTATCACTTTGCTTGACGGTGATGCTGTTTAGCTCATGTGCCCACTGGAAAGACATTGCCTATTTCCAGAACAGCGAATACGTTGACCTCTCACAGACTACTGGCTTGTATGATGCACGCATCATGCCGAAAGACCAGATTTCGGTAGCTATTAATACGATTAATCCTGAGGTGTCTCAGTCATTTAACCTGTTGTTGCGACCTTCTTCCTCTAATGGTAATATTATGGGTAACAGTACCCAGATGCCTTATTTGGTTGACAACGATGGTTACATCAATTTCCCGATTCTTGGTAAGATTAAGGTTGTAGGGCTTACCATCCGTGAGTGCGAGGCCTTGATTCTCAAGCGCATCCAGCCCTATATGGCTGAGAACGAAAAGCCGCACGTTACTGTCCGTTTTTCTGAATTCTCTGTTACTGTGTTAGGTGAAGTCGGTCGTCCTGGCCTTGTGCAGTCCCATCGTGAGAAACTCTCCGTCCTTGAGGCATTGGCACTGGCAGGTGATGCCACTATCTATGGTATCCGTAATCCGGTGAAGCTGATTCGTGAGGACAACGAAGGCAGGCGGTCGTTCCATGACCTGAATCTCAATGATGCTGAAATTCTGAATTCTCCCTATTATTATCTCCAGCAGAACGATATCCTCTATGTAGAGCCTCGTAAGGAGAAGATTACTTTCCTCAATATGGATCGTACAAGGAATTTCATTGGCTTCGGTACCCTTTTGGTTTCAGTTGCTACATTGGTTTATACAATATCTAAGAAATAATGGCTGAACAACAAGAACAACAACATCACCACCATCACCATCATCATCATAAGGATGCTGCCAGCAGTTTCAAGCGTAAAAGCCTGAAAGCTATGGAGCGTCGTAAGATGATTGAGCGTGTGCTCAAGATTGTAGTCACGATTATTGCTATCCTGATGGTCATCGCCCTCGTTCTTGCTTATACCATAGGGTAAAGACAAATTATACTGATACTGATAGCGCCCGTTGCCTGAAAAGAGCAATGGGCGCTATAGGTTTAAAAATACTCGTTTTTCTTTTCAGATACCAATAATATTTCGTATCTTTGTAACCTCATATCCCTCTAAAGAGGGATAAACAATGTTGTACAATCTTTTATGTTGCTGGAAACCAGTGCAATAGATGTTGTATAATCTTTTTGTAATTTTTTCGGAGACTCCACGTCCATAGTGGTGTCCCCTTTTATTGTTTCATTTTATTTTAACTGACTGATGAATATCGCTATTGTCGGAACAGGCTATGTAGGTCTTGTCACAGGTACCTGCTTTGCTGAAATGGGTGCCCATGTCACCTGTGTGGATGTTGATACCCAGAAAATTGAAAAGCTGAATCATGGCATCATGCCTATCTATGAACCGGGCCTTGAGGAACTCGTGCGCCGCAATGTGGAATTTGGCCGTTTGGCTTTCACCACTGACCTTACTGAAGTCCTCGACGATGTCGAGGTCGTCTTTTCCGCCGTAGGTACCCCTCCCGATGAAGACGGCAGCGCTGACCTGCAATACGTCCTTGCCGTGGCTCGCCAGTTCGGTCGCCATATCAACAAGTACACCATCCTCGTCACCAAGTCCACCGTTCCTGTCGGCACCGCCCGGAAGGTCAAGGCTGCCGTCCAGGAAGAGCTCGACCGCCGTGGTGTCTCCATTCCCTTCGATGTCGCCAGCAATCCCGAGTTCCTGAAGGAGGGTGCTGCCATCAAGGACTTCATGTCGCCCGACCGTGTGGTAGTAGGTACTGAGAGCGAGAAGGCCCGTGAGGTCATGACGCGCCTCTATAAACCCTTCCTCATCAACAATTTCCGTGTCATCTTCATGGACATTCCCTCTGCCGAGATGACCAAGTATGCCGCCAATGCCATGCTCGCTACCCGCATCTCGTTCATGAACGACATCGCCAACCTCTGCGAGCGTGTCGGCGCTAATGTCGACAGCGTCCGCAAGGGCATCGGCACCGATACCCGTATCGGCACCAAGTTCCTCTATGCCGGTTGCGGCTATGGCGGTTCCTGCTTCCCCAAGGACGTCAAGGCCCTCCTCCATACCGGTCTCGACCATGGCTATCACATGGAAGTCATCGAGGCCGTCGAGCGCGTCAACGAGCGCCAGAAATCCATCGTCTACGACAAGATGGTGGCTGCCGTTGGCAGTCTCGCTGGCAAGACCGTCGCCATTGTCGGCCTCTCCTTCAAGCCTGAGACCGACGACATGCGCGAGGCTCCGGCCCTGGTGGTCATTGACCGCCTTCTGAAAGATGGTGCCACCGTCCGCGTCTTCGACCCTATTGCCATGGATGAGTGCCGTCGTCGCATCGGCGACAGCGTCACCTATTGCAAGAACATGTACGATGCCGCCGATGGTGCCGATGTCTTTGCGCTCATGACCGAGTGGCGCCAGTTCCGCATGCCCAGCTGGAATGTCATCAAGAAAGTCATGACAGGCAACGTCATCATCGATGGCCGCAACATCTACGACCGCCAGGAACTCGAGGAACTCGGCTTCGTCTATTCCCGCATCGGCGAGAAGTAACAATAGAACGGGAAAAGAAGATGAAAAGAGTCATGCTGGTTTTTGGTACCCGACCGGAGGCAATCAAGATGTGTCCTTTGGTGAAGGAACTCCAAAAACACCCGAACCAGTTCGAGACCGTTGTCTGTGTCACTGGTCAGCATCGTGAGATGCTGGATCAGGTACTGCGAATCTTCGATGTACAGCCGGATTACGACCTCAACATCATGAAGCAGGGGCAGGATCTTTACGATGTGACAGCCCGCGTACTGACAGGTATGCGCGATGTGCTCAAGGAGGTACAGCCCGACGTTGTCTTGGTACATGGCGATACGACTACAAGTACAGCTGCGGCGTTAGCAGCGTTCTACCAGCAGATACCGGTAGGACATGTTGAGGCTGGACTTCGTACGTATAACATCTACTCACCGTGGCCCGAGGAGATGAACCGCCAGATAACAGGCCGCATCGCCACCTATAACTTTTCGCCGACACCTCTTTCTGAGAAGCATCTCAACGAAGAGCATGTTCATGGTCAGATCTTCGTGACGGGCAACACCGTAATCGATGCCCTTCACATGGTAGTCGACAAATTGAAGAAAGATAAGGCTTTAGCTGATGAACAGGCGAAGGTACTTGCAGAGGCAGGTTATGATGTAACCCGTTTGGATGGAGGCAAGAAACTTGTTCTCATCACCGGTCATCGTCGCGAGAACTTCGGTGATGGCTTTGTCAGTATGCTGACGGCCATGAAGCATCTGAGTGAAAAGTACCCCGACGTCGACTTTGTCTATCCCATGCACCTCAATCCTAACGTCCGCCAACCCATCCATCAGGTATTTGTCGGAATGGACGCCCTCTCAATGGGAGAGGGCTGGGGCGAGGCTCATAACTTCTTCTTCATCGAACCGCTGCAGTACTTGGAGTTCGTTTATCTGATGGAGAAGTCCACCCTTGTCCTCACCGATTCTGGTGGTATTCAGGAAGAAGCTCCCGGCTTGGGTAAACCCGTGCTGGTGATGAGAAATACCACCGAACGCCCTGAGGCACTCGATGCTGGTACCGTCAAGCTTGTCGGTACCGACCACGACCTCATTGTGAGCGAGGTCTCACGTCTCCTCGACGACCAAGCCTATTATGACCGGATGAGTCATGCTGTGAATCCCTACGGCGACGGCAAAGCCTGCTCTCGCATTGTCCGGTTACTGAATGGTGAGGATGTGGAAAGATACACATTATGATGCTATTTGTGTAACAAAAAAACAACCCGCACCTCCCACACCTCTTACACCCAATCTGGGTGTCGGAGGTGCGGCGGGTGTAGGATAAAAACTTGTTTAGCTATCATAATACGTGCGCACGCGTGAGAAAAAGCTGACAACTACAGCCCACAAGTATGTTGAGGCTGATGACAAAAATTCTGATGCTGATTTCTGGAATTCTGATGGTCAGAAAAAAAATTCTGATGGTCAGAATTATCCTAATCAGCATCAGAATTCTGCATCGAGTCACGACAGTGAATCCCTACGGCGGCAGCAAAGCCTGCTCCCGCATTTACTGGTTACTGAATGGTGAGGCTTTGGAATAGATATGAAGTGAGTTTGGCGAGGACTGGAACGGACTACAACCGTGAATTGATAAATTGTGATTTCGCGAAATGAATACGTTTTTATTATATATTTTTGGAGGGTTTATTCATTGCCTGCCACCAACAAGATTTTTTTCGTTGAAACGTCTATTGTATAAATTTGCAGGAGTTAAAATTGGTAAGAATGTCAGAATTGCATCATCTGCCAAAATTCTTGGCAGTGGAGATTTGACAATTGGAGACAATACTTGGATTGGGCATGAAGTGATAATATTTTGTTCGGATAAAATATTTATAGGTAAAGATTGCGATATTGCTCCCAGAGTCTATATGGGCAATGGGACACATTCTGTGGAATCTCAAGGAACAAAGGCTGCAGGAAAGGGAATATCTTTACCCATTACTATTGGAGATGGTTGTTGGATTTGTGCAAATTGTACTATTTTACCTTTGACTAAGATAGGTGAATGTAGTATTGTAGCTGCAGGTTCTGTAGTGAAAGGTAAAATTCCTTCAAGGGAACTTTGGGGAGGAATAATTGCCAAGAAAATCCGTAAGTTATAGTCGGATATAGAATTGTTAGATAAATGATTAAGGTCTTTACCGAAAAGCTAAAAAGTAGTCCTTTTCTGAAAGATTCGAGCTGGGCATTGATTGGTAGTGTGCTTGGAAAAGGACTTTCGTTACTTGCTGGAATAGCTGTTGCACGCTATTTGGGTAAAGATGTTTATGGTGAGTATGGGATCATTAAGAACACCCTTTTCCAGATTGCAGTTTTCTCTACACTGGGCTTGGGATATACTGGAACACGGTTTGTTGCCAAATCCATTGTGGCAAGTGAAAACAACACAAGGCAGATAATACGTGCCATTTATACAATTTCCTATATTACAAGCGGACTGCTTGCAGCTCTGACCTTCATATTTTCTGACCAGATTGCTGCTTTAATCAAAGTCCCTGATACGTCGTTGGCCATTAAGTGTACTGCGCTGATTATTGTGGCCAATGCGGTTAATGCTGCTCAAGTAGGTATTCTGTCTGGCTTTAAGGCCTTTCAAACGATAGCCCAGAATAACACTTGGGGAGGCATTGTGACGTTTGTCACCAGTGTGGGATTCACATATCTATGGGGGTTAAACGGATCTTTATTAGCTCTTCTAATCTCAATGGTGTTCAATGCTGTAATCAACAATGTGTCCATCAAATCCCTTACTAAGACAATGCCTATGACTTCTTCAGACAAGTATGAACTGTATAAGGAGTTGATAGGTTTCTCCATACCCATAGCTTTGCAAGAGAGTCTTTATTCATTGGTTGCCTGGAGTATTTCTTTTTTAATTATTGAGTATTCTAATCATGGAGAGTTAGGTCTTTATACAGCGGCAATGCAATGGGCTAACATCGTACTGTTTATACCAGGCGTCCTGAAAAATGTTATATTGTCTTATTTCTCATCATCCCAAAATACGGTATCACTGCGTAATAAGATGATAATGATCAATATAACCGCGACATTTATTCCTTTTGTCTTCATATCCATCTTTGCTACGTGGATTACGTCATTTTATGGTCCGACGTTTGCAGCACTTCCGCTCCTTTTGATGATGTCTTGTTTTGCTTCGATATTCTACAGCGTTGCTGGAGTTGTGTTATATGAATTCATTTCCAATGGTAATACATGGTTGGTATTTTTTGCACGACTGTTTCGTGATGGTTCTATATTAATTCTAAGTGTAATACTTTTGTCAACAAGAATTGTCGATTATCCATCAAGTGCCATTGTTATAATGGTACATACGGCTGTTGGAGTTTTGTTTGCACTTTTTATGGTGGCTTTAGTAAAATATAAATTAGGATGAAACTTTTCAACACACAAAGATATTATCAGGCCAGAGAAATTTGTCATTCAAGTTTTTGAAGTGTTTTCTCTCAATTTGACTAATTAAATTAGATTATGTTTTTAGCATTTACAATACTGTTAATATTGTTAGCAGAACCAATTTTCTTTTCATACCTCAGTTTGAATGACATAGAAGTAGAGTCTGGTATGATGAAATACGAATTTATTGGGATTTTCGCTTTGGCGATGTTTCAACTTTTTCGGTTTCTGATTAAAGATAAATTTAACAGCCATAATAAAAGAGTGTTGTTTGTCTCTATCATAATGGGCTTATTGTATGCATATACAGGTGCTTTTCAATACCAATTGAATGAACGGTATTGGAGTGAGTTTCTTCGGTGGGGTGCCATTTGCATTCCTGCTGTCATAGTCGGAATGAGGCTTGGTTACTCGCGTGATTTTAAATATATCAATTGTTTGATCCCTTACTTTACAATAATTTTAACCATTGTTATAGCGTTGGTATTTAAGAAATTCAATGATTCAATTGAAGAAGGCATCATCCATGATGAATCTGGTTTAAATTATCAAAACATATCCTATTATATGGCATTTTTGTTTGGTTTTAATTCATATTGGCAATTATACGTAGATAAAAAAGCGATATGGATGGGGAGGATATTACAATTGATACTATTTGTTGCCATGCTTGCAGAAGCAATAGTTTGCTTGATGTCAGGCGGACGAGGTGCGGCTATCCTTTTAGGAATCTATGTTGTTTTCGTTTTGTTTCATGTGATAATTATTAACAGAAAACACAGGAAATTAGTTCTTTTAAGTGTGATAGTATTCGCTTATGCCTTTTTTCATTTTGCAGACTATTATAATATGTGGGAAGCAAGTGGGTACGAAAGAATTATGGAAATGACAGACTATGATAATAGATCGAGAGTTTACTTACCTGCGCTAGAAGTAATAAAGCAGACGCAAGCAATGGGTGTCGGACTGGGTGGTGTCTTCTATCAATTGGGTTTTTACTCACATAATATATTTCTTGATTTGATAATTGAGGTGGGTTTTTTAGGAACAATAGTTTTCTGTGTATTCCTATTCAGGCTATGTTATAAGTTGTATCGGTATTGCCATATTAATCCAAACTTCAATTTTTTAGTCGTTCCATTCTTGTACTTTATTACTATGAATATGTTTAGTGGCTATTGGTTTGTTAATCAAGGGTTTTGGTTTGTGGCCTCAACTGTCTTTTCTGTGTCATTGTCTATTCGTAAAACACTTAAAAGTAATTAGTTCCTAATATAGGGTTATCTTGTTTTCGTATGAAAAAGATTTGTTTCATTTTTAATCTTGGCCCACACTATAGATTTCCTATATATAATGAAATGGGTAAGGAACTTGATTGCGATATTTTTTTGGGTGATAAGGTTGATAAACCGTTAAAAACATTTGATTATCCAACTCTTAATGGTTATAAGAAAACGTTAACTAATCATTTTTGTGGAAAGTTCTTTTGGCAGTTCGGATCACTTAAACTACTTTTCCTACCCTATAGATATTATATAATAGGAGGCTCCCCTTATTGTATCAATGATTGGATATTCTTAATAGTAGGTAAATTGCTGAATAAAAAAGTTATTTCTTGGTCGCACGGGTGGAAAAAGGATGGGGGGTGCTTGATGAATTTTGTTAAAAAGCGTTTCTTTTCAATGTTCTATTACTTGATGATTTACGGAGAATATGCCATTGACTTTATGTCTGCACATGGTATAGACAGGCGTAAAATGTTTTGTATAGCAAATTCTTTGGATAGTAAGAGAAATCTGGAGATAAGAAAGACACTGGAAGAGTCCGATGTGTTTGTGAATCATTTTGGCAATTCTTTTCCTGTGGTGATTTTTAGTGGACGTATGCAAAAGAGTAAAAAAATAGAACTGTTGATAGAGGCAGTTTATAAAATGAAAAAGTCTGGGAAGATAGTCAATGTTGTATTAGTGGGACCAGTCTTTTCAGGATATGACATTGATGAAATCATAGCTAAATATGGTGTACAAGATCAAGTGTGGCAGTATGGCGAATGTTATGATGATACGGTTTTAGCAGAATTGTTGTATAATTCAACTGTGTGTGTGTCGCCTGGTTTTGTTGGACTGCTCGCTATTCATTCCCTTTCTTTTGGCTGTCCAGTGATTACGCATAATAATTTCTCACATCAGGCTCCAGAGTATGAGTGTATAAAAGAAGGGGTAACTGGTGATTTTTTTGAAGAGGACAATGTCATTGATTTACAGGAGAAAATGGAAGAGTGGTGCTCAAAGAGTTCTCAGGAAAGGAAAGAAATACGAAGATGTGCATTCGAAGAAATTGATAGGAAATGGAATGTTGACTATCAGATATGTATGCTGAAAAAAGTAACAACGCTATAATGAACATCCTTATTAATGCATCTAATCTGCGAGTGGGAGGGGGACTTCAGGTTGCAGATTCAGTGTGTCGGGAATTACACAAATATCCTGTACATAACTTTATTGTGGTATATCCCTCTGTGTTGGCAGAGTGTGCGAATGTGGTGACTCATTATAATAATGTTGAAACCATAAAATATGATATGCCAATGAGTCTGTTGACTGTTCTTACATGTAGGGATAAGGTGCTTGATA
>JAEEGK010021124.1_pt1 | contig 13783 bp, 14 predicted proteins | sample 8958771 | NCBI WGS metagenome assembly JAEEGK01 (sample SAMN16246547, study PRJNA631951) | gut metagenome | biome: gut microbiome; feature: rumen; material: SC-attached | host: Bos | place: Iran: Karaj | collected 2018-10 | reverse complement strand
TAGACATTGATGATACTACTTGTTCTTTAGCAACTAATCCTTGAATTGCTGATACTGTTGCTCCCCAACTTTTTTCACCTAACATTGGTTCAAAAACAAATGATATTTTATCTCCTGTTTTTGCTAAAATACTGTCTTCTACATCTACACCATATTGCAATTTAAAATTAAATGATAACAAGAACCAAATGACCATTGAACAGATAAGAATAATTGTTCCTGCTCTTTTAATAAAAGCAATTACTTTATCAAAAACATCTTTAAATACATATTTAATACTAGGAAGTCTATATTCAGGTAATTCAGAAATATAAGTACTGCTTGTATTTTTATAAATAAATTTCTTTAATAATAATGCTGTTAAAATAATAATTATTATTGCTAAACAGTATAGTGAGAAAGATATTAATCCAGAATTTTTACCAAAGAAATATCCAGAGAATAACGATATAATTGGTAGTTTTGCACTACATGGAATAAATGGTGTTAATATAGTAGTCATTTCTCTTTCATCTTGGTTTTCAATTATTCTTGCTCCCATAATACCAGGAACAGAACAACCAGAACCAACTATAAATGGAATTAAACTTTTACCACTTAAACCAATTTTTCTAAATACTTTATCTAAGAATAATGATATTCTAGACATATATCCAGTTGTTTCAAGAATACTAATACAAAGAAACATGATTATTAATTGAGGAACAAATCCTAATACTGCACCAACACCTGCTATAATACCATCAACAATTAAAGATACTACCCAATTTGATGCACCAATACTATTTAACCATGTTCCTATTATTTCACCAAATGACTCAAACCATTCACCAATTAAATCAACTGTAAATGATCCAACTACTCCTACTGATAAGAAATAAATAAGAAACATTATGGCAATAAATATTGGTAAAGCTAACCATTTATTTAAAAATATTTTATCTAATTTATCTGTTTTACTAATTTTCTTACTAGTTTTACTCTTTTTAAATACTTTATTTCTTGTATCTGATACAAAATCATATCTTTCTGTTGCAATAGTTTCTTCTAAATCTGTTTCATATAATAAAGAAACTTTTTTTCTAATATCATCGATTTTCTTATTATTATATTTTTTAAATCTATCATCATCTTCTAATAATTTAACTGCTACAAATCGTTTATGAATATCTATTTCTTTTAATTCTTTTTCGATATTTGAAATAGCTTTTTCTATATTAGAGTCATATATTTTTATTTCTTTTGTTTTAGACATTTTATCTATTTCTTTTAATAAATCATTTATACCAGTTCCTTTTAAGGCAGACACTAAAATAACCGGTGTACCTAATAACTTTGATAATTCTTTTGTATCAATAGTTATTCCTCTATCTTCCAAGATATCAGCCATATTAAGAACAACTATAACATGTGAATCTAATTCTAATAGTTGAGTTGTTAAATATAAACTTCTTTCTAGTTGAGTTGTATCTACAATGTTAATAATAATATCAGGATTATCTTCAAAAACATATTTTCTAGAAATATCTTCTTCAATTGAATATGGACTTAATGAATAAATACCTGGTAAATCTGTAATATCATGTTTAGTACCTTTAATCTTACCAGTTTTCTTTTCTATTGTAACACCTGGCCAATTACCTATTTTTGCATGCATTCCCGTTAAAAGATTAAATAAAGTTGTTTTACCACTATTCTGATTTCCTACTAGAGCTATTTTCATTTAATCACCTCAACTACTATACTAGATAGTTCTTTTTTACTTACACACAATTCGTAATCTCTTAAACTAATATCAACTGGATCTCCCATCGGAGCTTTCTTTTTTATCATTATTTCTACTCCTCTTGTGATACCCATATCAAGTAAATGTCTTTTAATTTCTTTGCTTTCTACATCAAGTTCAAGAACTTTAGCTTTATCACCAATTTTTAGTGTATCTGCAGTATTCTTTTTCTTCTCCTTCATAACGACTATCCTTTCAAATATGAAACATATTTCATATTCATTATATTATTTAATTTATTAATAGTCAATAATAATGTGAAAAGTATTTCATATTATTTTATTTTATGTTATAATCTACTTACGAGGTGGACAATGACTGATATTATTCGAGAACCTAAACAACAACGTGCTATTGAGAAAAAAGAAAAGATTATTGAAGCAGGTTTTAATCTAATATGTGAAAATGGTTATTATAATACTAATACTGCAGAAATAGCTAAAATTGCTGGTGTTTCAACAGGAATTCTTTATCAATATTTTAAAGATAAATATGATATATTAATTGAAGGATTAGAAAAATATGGTGATGATATATTCTTCCCTATTTTAAAAACAAAAGATATTAAATTTGATAAAAAAGATTTTGATAAATTACTTAGACAAATTATTAAACATTATATAAGTAATCATAAAGTATCTAATGTAGCTCATGAAGAAATAATGGCTATGGTACACTCTGATAAAAGAGTTGCGGAGTATTACTATAAAAGAGAACTAGAAATGACTAATACTTTAAAAGATATATTAGTTGATAATAATTTTATACAAGAAGATTTATATGAAAAAGTTCATATTATGATGGGGTTAATTGATAACTTGTGTCATGAAATAATTTATCATAAACATAATAATATGAATTATGAAACAATGACTAATTTAGTAATAGAGAATATTAAAAATTTATTTAAAAAAGACTTAGTTTAATTACTAAGTCTTTTATTTTTAATATTTACTTGGAGGACTAACTCTTAAAATAATTGATTCACTATCATCATCATAAGTTATATATACATTGTTTCCGTCAGAATCTTTTCCATCAAATAATGTAGTATAACCATAAGCATCAACAAAGCCTTTTTCTTTAACTTTAGCTATATAATCTTTATATTGCTCTTTTGTTGCACCATATGCGTATATTTTGAAATAATCTTCATCGTCATCTACAACAACAAAATGTTTACATTCAGGTTTATCAACTAATTTACCTAAATCACTCTTTGTCCATACATCTACAACTTTACTTTCATTATCAAGTTTCCATGATTTACTATCAAAGTTATAATATGCAAGATATAAAACATTTTTATAGATAATACCTAGTTGTAATTCTTCTGGTTGCATTAAAGCAAATTGTCTTGAAGTTGGATAATCATACCATGCCCAGCGTTTAAATCCAACAGTTACATCAATATTATCAATAGATTGTCCAGGTTCAATTAAACGATCTTCATCACCAGATAGAGTTACATCTCTTGCACTATCATCTTCATCAATATAACCATCATGTTTTTTCATAAATGAATCAAATATTTTTAATTCTTCATCTGTTGCACTATCTTTAACACGATATTTAATTCCAACACCAATTACGTCGTATTTAGAATTGTTTGTTAATTTAAAAATAGTACAATCATTACCACGACATTTCATTTCATCTACTTTCCAATCAAAATCATTGATTGATAGACTACTTGTAGATAATCCACTCTTCATGATATCATTTCCATTATTTATGACATCAGATTCTTTGTCACCACAACCTGTGACACATATAGCAATAATCATGATGAAAATTAAAGTTAAAAGTTTTCTTTTCACATTCACTCTCCTATAATTTAAGTATATCACTATTTTTATAATAGTAAATATTTTTTACAATTTAAAAAGACATAGTTTAATAACTAAGTCTTTTTTTCTTATTTCAATTTAGTTAATTGATTAGTAGTTGTGTCATAGCTAAAGTTAGCTTCTTCTTCTTCATAATTAATTAATATTTTTCCATCAACTAAAGTAAGTCTAGTAAACACTTCGATATCTAATCCTGTATATGGATAATTTCCCTCTTTAAAATCAAAACTTTGTTCTGCTATTTTAAATTTTTCATTAGTTCCATTATTGTAAAAATATACTCCCCCACTTTCTTCACCAATATAGTAAAGTGTATTATTATATATTAAACCTGGACCAGTATATTTAACAGTTGCACTAACTTCTGATACTTTAGTTCCATCAGGACTATATTTAGCTATTTTACCATTAGTATGTACATATACATAACCCTCACTATCAGTTGCATAACTAATAATTCTACCAAGCTTATTCCAATTATTATCATATACCGTTGTATCATATCCAGAAAGGCAATATGAATGAGCAAAGAAATATCCTTTACTACCTTTTATAACAAAATAATATGGTTGATCTGTTGTACCCATTTTTTCAATTGTTTTAGTTTTTAAATTAAGTACTACAGATGCTCCATTACATTGTCCATCTGCTCCTGTTTCAGGATCTCCAGACATAGATATATAATCACCAACATATGATTTAACATCAAGCCAAAAATTATATTTTTTGTTGTTATATGTTGCACGTACATTATCTTCTTCATCAATACTAACTACTTTAAATGTATTCTTACCATCCTTTGATTTAAATGTCATACCAGCCGTAAGTTTTTCTACTGGTTCATTAGGTGTTTCTTGTGGAATAGCTGGTGGTGTTGGAGTAACAACAGGTTCATTAGTTTTGTTATCATCTTTCTTAATAAATAAAAAGTATCCTGCTACTCCTAACAATATTAATAACAATACAATTATTAAAACAAGTACTTTATTAACATTAGATTTTTCTTTTGAAAGTATTTTTACTTCTTCTTTGTTTAAATTATCATTTTCATTCATTTTTCTTCTCCTCTATATTAACATTATATAATTGTAATTTATTTTAGTCAATAATGTGTTATACTTATATAGTAGGAGCGTGTGTAATATGAACAATAATAAAGAAGTAATTAGATTTATTGATCGATTATATCGTGATTTATATTTAAGTGATGAAGTATTACATCACTCTACTCATAATAAAACAGATAAGTTTAATAATCTAAAAGAATATTTTGATATGCAAGAAGATATGCATAATCGAGCTTCAACTTTAGAAAACAGAAAAAAAATATTAAAAATGTTATATCATGAAAGATACGTTATAGATGAAAATGATATCCCAGATAATTACTATGAATTACAAAAAGAAAAAGCTTTAAATATGGGACATGGATATTTAAATATAAATGAACAAGTTAAGAAACAATTACAACATGAAGTAGTTAGAAATCAAGAAGAAAGTCTAGATAGATGGATTAATTATTTTCTAGGTAATGAAACAGAAAACTATCCTTTTTGGACTAAATATTGGGCTTTTCAAGGAATGTTAAAATTAGGATCATTCAATAGAACTAATATGGCTTTCAATAAAAGAACAAAAAATACTACTGCCCCATTTGCTGAATTAAATAAAAAAGCACTTAGTAAATCAATGAATTTAATAATCAAAGTATTAAATAAGGATTCAATTGATGACGAAGAATTAAGAAAAATGGTAAACGATGGTTCATTTCAAAAAATATATTCATACTATTTTGCTATTGAAATGAAAGACCTATATAATACTGATGGAATATGGGTTAAATATGATAAAGGCGGAGATTATAGAAAACTTGCTGAATCATTAAATGGATATCAAACACATTGGTGTACAGAAGGATTAGGAACTGCAGAAGCACAATTAGCTTGTGGGGATTTTTATATTTATTATACGATTGATAAACAAGGGAACTATAAAGTTCCAAGATTAGCAATTCGTATGGAAGATAATAATATTGCAGAAATAAGAGGAATATCAGAAAATCAAAATATTGAACCAGAAATGAAAGATGTTATTGAAGTAAAACTAAAAGAATTCCCTGATCGAGATAAATATTATAAAAAAGCAAAACATATGGATATATTAACTGAACTATATAAAAAGTTTAATAATAACGTTGATTTTTCAATGGAAGAATTAAGATTCTTATATGAAATAGATGAATATATAGTTGGTTTTGGTCATCAACATGATCCTAGAATAAATGAAATATTATCAAAAAGAGATATATATAAAGATTTATCAAAAATATTTAACTATGATGTTAAAGAAGGACAAGATAATTATATAAGAAGTCTTAGAAATGGAAATGCAATTAAACCTAATGATCCATCCTTCCCTAAAGTATTGGTTGGTAATATTCCTTTTATGGAAAATATTGATGGTATAGTTTTCCCAGATGTTTTAATTGGTGATATTAATCTAGGTGGTGTTGAAAGTATTAAAAACACTAAATTCCCTAAAAGAGCTAATTCAGGATCTGGTAGTAATAAAAATGGAGATTTAAATATTGGTACAGGTAGTAATAATGCAGTACTTGAAAATGTTATATTTCCTTATGAAATTAGTGGTAATTTAAAAGTAACTGCACGAATAGCTAAAGATGTTGTTTTACCACAAATAGTACATGGAAATGTAGATATAAAGTTAGATACTTATACTAATGTAGTGTTACCTGAAGAAGTTATTGGTACATTTGAATTAAATATCAAATATGCAAAAGATATAACTCTTCCAAAAAGAATAACTAAATCAATTATTATTTACTCATTAGGACCTACTATTGAAAATTTAAGATTCCCAGAAATTTGTTGGAGTATTGCATTACCAGAAATTATATATGGAGATGGATTAGTACTTCCACGAATGTTACAACATGATTTAATATTAGATAAAATAACTCATGCAAAAGATATGATTTTACCAGAAGTTGTTGGTGGAGATGTTAATCTATGTAATTTAATTGATGGAACAAATTTAGTTTTACCAAAAACTATTGCAAAAAGTTTAGATTTAAGAAACTTAGTATATTGTGATGGAATGGTATTACCTAAAAAAATTAATGGTGATTTAAAAATATCCAATGTTGCTGTAAATTATTTTGGACTAGATACTTTAGAAAGTATTGTTGATGGTAAAATAAATATTTATGGTGAAAATAAAGTTTTCAGTAATAAAGATAAAAGTATTTAAAAATCTCTCAATTTGAGAGATTTTTTATTTTATATAACACATTATAATATCTTATGATATAATACCTATTAGGAGGTAAAATTATGCGTAACAAATTATGTTTATTATTTGATACGTTTAATCCATGATAAAAACCTTCTTTTCGAAAATTATTTAATTAATTAGAGTAGAAAATAAATAGTTAAGACTTATAAAACGGGAAGTTGTTTATAAGGCAAGAATTATTCGCTCATTTATTTTCGCATTCCGCTAAGAAAGAGATAGAATTATATAAGATAAATCCTTATCTTTTTTAGGCGGAAAGAAAGGATTTTTTATTATGAATAAAACAAAAAAAATAATATTATGTGCCCTTTTTCTTAGTTCAACAATTGTATTAGGAAGAATACTATCTATTAGAACACCAATTATAACAATCGGATTTTCATTCGTACCAATTATGTTATCTGCTATTATCTTAGGTCCAAAATATTCAACATTTATTGCAACACTTGCTGATATCATAGGTGCATTAGTATTTCCAACTGGAAGCTTTTTCTTTGGATTTACTATTACCGCTTTTCTTACTGGTCTTACTTATGGACTACTACTCTATCGTAAGGATTTTAAAGTTGATAAGTGGTTTATCATAAGACTTCTTGTAAGTACTGTAATAGTTACTGGAATACTTAATGGAGTACTAAATACTATATGGATTATTATGATGACTAATGGAGCTAGTAAAGTAATAATAACAACAAGAGTACTTAAACAATTAGTAATGGCACCTGTTAAGATAATAACTATTTTATTAATAGGAAAAATATTTGGAGAAAGAATAAATAAATTAATGCATGATTAAAATAGAAAACTTAGATATTGGATACGAAACAAATATACTAGAAAACATCAATTTAATAATTGATAAAGGAAAGATTACTTTTATAATTGGTAAAAATGGTAGTGGTAAATCAACATTAGGAAATACATTAAGTGGACTAAAAAAATTTAAAAAAGGAAATATATTACTAGACAATATTAATTTAAAAAAAGAAAAAGATATTAAAAAGATAAGAACAAAAATAGGAATGGTTTTTCAAAATCCATCTAATCAAATATTATTTACAAGAGTTTATGATGATATAAAATTTACTTTAGAAAACATTAATACACCTAAAGATAAAATAGATAGTATTATAAAAGAATCTCTTGATAAAGTAGATATGTCTGATCATATTAATTCAAATCCATATAATTTATCTGGTGGAGAAAAGCAAAGAATAGCTATTGCATCAATATTAGCTTTAAAACCAGATTATATTGTTTTTGATGAAGCAACATCAATGTTAGATATAAATGGAAAAGAAGATATTTATAAATTAGTAAACAAACTAAAAAAAGAAGGTCTTGGTATTATATTTATCACAAACATTATTGATGAATTAATATATGCAGATGATATAATTATTTTAAATGATAAAACTGCTACAAAATATAGTAGAAAAGAATTATTTAATAATTTAAATATCTTAAAAGAAAATGATTTAAATATACCATTTACTTTAAAAATTATTGATTTATTAAAAAGTAAAGGAATATCTGTAAATAATAAAAATGATATTATAAAGGAGATTAATAATCTATGATAAATATGTTATTATTACTATTATTTTTCTTACTTAGTTTAATAATCTTTATTATAAATAATTATTATATTTTATTATTGTTTTTTAAGTTAAATATAATAGTACTATTTATAGTTAGAACAAACGTAAAAAGTATTATTAAACTTCTTTATAAAAATATTATATTTGTATTATTTATCTTTGTATGTAATCTATTATTTACTAGTTTAAATACCGCTATTATGACATCACTAAAGTTATTTAATGCAATAGTCTTTGCATATACTATATCTAGATTAATGCCAATATCACAAATATCAGAAGGATTTTATTACTTGTTTTATCCCCTTAAACTCTTTAAAGTTAATATCAAGAATTTATCTTTAATAATTTCAATAGCAATAACCTTTATACCAATAATGTCTAATGAAGCAAGTGAAATAAAAAAATCCCTTATAAGCAAAGGATTTAATTTTAACATTAAAAATGTATTTACAAAACCACATATTTTCTTAGTAACATATTTTAATAATTTATTTAATAAAGTTGATGAATTAGAAAAAGCACTATTAATGAAAGGATATGAATAAAGTTCAGTAATAAACTGAACTTTTTTTGATTATCAACTAAACTATTGATAATCTTTTATATTAATTGTTCCAATATTAGTTTCTTCATTATTGATTGGACTCTTTTCCATTATTCTAGTTATTCCACTTGTTTTATTAACATAAAAATTAACAAAAGATCCAGTATAACTACGGAATATTACTTGATATTCATCATCTTTTTCTTCTCCCATAGTTACATACATAATTGAAGGATTATCTTTACTAATACTCCAATCATAATTATCATGGCAATACTTATCTACTCTTTGATAAGCTATTTCTTTAGTTATTTCGATATCTTTATTTGATAAGGATTTATAAAGAAAAAAACCACCAACAACTAAAACAATTAATAAACATAAAGCAATTATTTTTTTCATCTCTACCCTCCTATTCATTTAAGAAAATTATATCATTACTTTAATATAATTAATTAATATTTAGTATGTTATTTTTTATATTTTACTATTTCTTTACATAAGTAATTAAAATTTAATTGTTGCATAAAAAAAGAAGATTTTTAATCTTCTTTGCCCAATCGTGATATCTTAATATTCCGATTAGTATATTTTCAAAATTTATAAATTTTAATATCACTATCTTTAATAACAATTGAATCATCATCTGTCAATTTGTATACCTTATATTTACCATTCAAAGCTTCATCATAGTTTTTCTTTCTAGATTCATCATAATGACAAAATAATATACCATCAAACAGACATAGACCTTTAAAATCTTCCATATTAACGTAATTTTCATCGAAAGCCTCTACATGCTTAATGTTACTAGTTACAATTTGAGCGCCACATGAACCACCTATATATGTAACTCCTTTATTTACATAATTAACAATTTCCTTATCAAAATCACATTTTCTTAATTTGTCTAGTGTTGCAAATGTATTCCCACCACTTACATATATTAAATCAATATCCAGATTTCTAAAATCATTAGGTCTACTTTCATCGAAAATATAAATATTATTTTTATTTTCAAATCCATCAGTTTTTAATCTTTCGTAATATTTATTTGAATTTATTTTTTCTTTCGTAGCTTTTTCATTTGGAATAAATAAAACCTTACATTCAGATAATTTCTTATCCAAATTTTCTAGGATAACTTGTTTAGAGTTTTCATTCATAAAATCACACGAACTTAAAATTAATTTCATTTATATCACAGCCTTACATATCCATTATACCATGAAAAAAGAGAATTTTTACATTCTCATAATATCTTGATCTTACGATACATTTATTTTTGTGAATCAAAATCTGGATTCCATTTAGCAAATCCATCTAAACTTTCATCTGTTTGATTATAGAATGGTGTATTTTTATCTAATTCATCAATCTTTTTCATATCTTCTTCTGATATTTCAAAATCAAATATATTCAAATTATCTTTAATATGTTCAGGATTCTTTGATCCAGGAATAACAATTACACCTTTTTGATTGTGCCATCTAAGTATTATTTGAGCAGGACTCTTACCATATTTATTAGCCAATTCTTTAATAATATCTTCTGTTAATACAGAATCATTACCTCTACCACCTAATGGGAACCATGCTTGAATTATAGTTCCATATTCATTTAGTTTTTCTTTCATTTCAGTTTGTGGATAATATGGATGAGTTTCTACTTGAGTAACTGCAGGTTTTATTTCAGCATTATTTAATAGGTTATTTAATCTCTCACCATAGAAATTAGAGATACCGATTGATTTTACTTTACCTTCTTTTAATGCTTTTTCTATCATCTTATAACCAGTTATATAATCTCCAGCAGGTTGATGAAGAAGTAATAAATCAATATAATCTAAGTCTAATCTTTTTAGTGTTTTATCTATAGCCTCAGGATCAGTATATACAGAAGGCCATAATTTTGTTTCTACAAATATTTCTTCTCTAGGTATTCCAGATGCTTTAATTGCTCTTCCAACTGCTCTTTCATTTTGATAAGCATTTGCTGTATCAATTAGTCTATATCCAACTTTTAGTGCTTCAGATACACTTGCTTCAGCCTCATCTGGACTTAATAAATAAGTTCCGATTCCAACACTTGGCATGTCTCTACCATCATTCAATTTAAATTTTTCCATTATATATTCCTCCTTAAATCCATTCTTCTACTTTTTTCTTTGAATTATTAACTTGAGAACCTACAATTGCTAATCCATCAAGTACTTCTGCTCCTGCACATATTTCTTTTAACTGTCTAGGTACTCCAGATAATCCTGAACCCTCATGAGTTGTAAATGGTCTTACAACCTTTCCTGAATAATCTAATCCTTTTAATGCAGTAAATAATTCTTCTGGCATTCCACCCCAATAAATTGGAGATCCTACATAAATAACCTCATATTCTGATATATCAGGAACACTTTCTTTAATTGGTGCATTGTGTTCTTTAGTTCTAACTTTTGCTTCTTCAATACACTCCATATAGTTTGATGGATATGGATTAAGTGGTTCTACTTTAAAAATATCAGCTCCAACAATATCTTTAATATATTCTGCGATAACCTCTGTATTCCCCTTATCTACATATCTCATTTCTCCACCGAAGTAATTCTCATCTGCTCTACTAAAGTAGATTATTAAACTTTTCTTATCTTTCATTTTTCTTATCTCCTATTCTTTTATATATAAAGTTAATTATTATTGTAAACATCAATATGATACTTAAATATTCTAATATATTAATTACTTAGTTTAACAGCTAACTCTAATGCTAGTATTGCAACTTTATCATCTTTATCGTAAAGCATATTTATTTTTTCTTTCATAAAATCACCACCATAAATTACTGTGTATCTAACAAATCACTAAATTACTATTTATCTTTCAAACAATATTATAACACATTTTTAAGCATTAATTTCATCTAATTAATAATCGCAACATTACTAAAAAAAGATGAGATTATTTCTCACCTTAATGTACGTGAATATCTTAATATTACGATTATTTTATTTATTACATAGTTCTAATATTTTTTTCATTGTATTAGCTGTTCTAATCGTTATTTGATCTTTAACCGATTCCGTCGCAGTTCTTTTCCACCAATTAGATTTTCTATAATTATTTAAATCAAAAGACCAAAAAATAATGTTGTTATATTCTTTTATTTTATCAATATCTTTTGATGGTTCTCCTATACTATCAAAAACATCTTTGCTACTAATGGGTGGCATAACAAAGATAATATTATCATATATCTCTTTATTATTCGTTGCCCACCAATTTGGATTATGTTCTAATATATCTTTTAATTCTAAATGTTCAATAACATATACAGGAATTTCTAAATTAAATTTCTTTTTAATTAAAGTTTTAATATCATTAACAATATATTCTTTACTATTATCAGAATTTAGAATAACATTACCACTATTCAAATATGTTATAACATCTGAATAATTATTACTTTCTAATGAATTTTTTAATTCACTCATAGCAATCTTATTTTTGCCACTTATATTTATTCCTCTTAACAAGACAATATATTTCATACAAATAACCAACTTTCAATAAACATTATACCATACAAAAACGGATTTTCATCCGTTCTATATATCTTAATGTTGCGATTAATTACCTTTTTCTTTTATAGAATATGTATCTCTCCTAATAGAAATATTAAATGTTGTTTTCTTACCCTCTGGTGACTCTAATATCAATTCAGTTTTTCCAGCTTTTTTAAAATCAGCATAAATTATGCAATCTTTTGTTCCTTCCTCACATTCGATTCTTAAATCACCATATTTTTTATCTAATAAATAGGCTTTATAAGTATCATCAAATTGATAGCTTTCCCCATTAGATAACAAATTTGTACTATATATAGGTGGTTCGATTATACATATAAATACTATTGAAATAATTAATAGTCCACTTATTATTACACCAACTGTTTTTACTTTTTTATTATTAAATATAGCTAATGGATAAATTATTAATGCACTTATACAAAAAATAGTAGTTAAGAGATGTCTTGGAAATGAAAACATCATTTTAGAAAAATACCCCATGCCCTCTTCTGCTGTCAATAATAACATAGGGACAAGAATTAATAATCCCCACCATTTATCTTTTTTCATATAATATCCAACAAAGCCCATTGGGATACAAGCAATCGTCCAAAGAATCCAAAATCGATAATAAGTAGAGAATAAATTACTATGGTTTATTACATCTTGAACTAAGTATATTAATGGTTGGCTTATTAAAAAGAAGATAAAACATTTTAATGATGAATCTTTTGCAGATTTACTATTCATGATAATAAATATTCCAAAGAATATCCATACTTCAAATGTTACTTTTAAATCACTAAATGAAGTGTCATTTGCTACAGGTAACAATGCCATTACAGCAGTATAAATTCCTACAATAATAGCCATAATAATTACCTTTGGCCAAGTTAAATTAATTCCACCAAATATTTTTTTCATTGTATCACGCTCTTTCAAGTATCATTATATCACAGTTTTAATAATTTGAATGTACGGAATATTACTAAAAAAGGAACTGATTTTTCAATTCCTAATATCTTAATCTTCCAATCATTCTAGAATAATGATATTTGTTCATTATCCTTTATTTCTTTTTTATATGCTTTAATAATATCTTTCATATTATAAAGTATTCCATAC
>JAEEGK010021123.1_pt1 | contig 13784 bp, 13 predicted proteins | sample 8958771 | NCBI WGS metagenome assembly JAEEGK01 (sample SAMN16246547, study PRJNA631951) | gut metagenome | biome: gut microbiome; feature: rumen; material: SC-attached | host: Bos | place: Iran: Karaj | collected 2018-10 | reverse complement strand
AAATTATATCAAAAAAGTATTGATTACTCAATACTTATTTACTTGTCGAACCAAAGCCACCAGTTCTTATACCAGATGCATTATCATCATCTGTAACTAGGTATTTAGCAAATACACCTTGACCAATAGCCTCACCTTTTTTAATAACAATATCTTCATCTTTTATGTTGTAAAAAGCAAACATAATATGACCATCGTTATCAGAATTGCCATAATAATCTTTGTCAACAACACCAACAGAATTAGCTAATATCAAACCTTTTTTCTTAGGATTTGAACTTCTATTGTATAGATATAAAACCTCATCATCCATCATATAAGCTTTTAAACCAGTTGGTATAAGTGTTGGAGCTTGCCCAGGTACAAACTTAGGAACAACTGTATCACATGCACATTCCATATCATAACCTGCAGAATACATAGTCTTTCTAATAGGTATATTTATATCTTTGTCTTCAAAACCTTTTGCTATTTCAAAACCTCTATTTTTCATATAAAACAATTTCCTTTTCTTTTAATGATTTTTGGACATCAATAACACGTTGATTGCTAGAACCTTTCCATTTTAAGATAGGACTATATTTTGATATATCAAATTGTCCATCTACTAAAACATCAATATATTTTAATACTTCTTTATCTTTCAAATCTCTATCAAATAAAAATCCAGACCATACCCATAATGTTTTGTTTGGGTATTTTTCTTTAAAAGCTTTAGCTAATTTAGTAGTACCTTCAATGTTTTTTGCATGCATAGGTTCACCGCCTAAAATAGATAAACCTGCTATTGTATCACTACCACATAATTCTAAAATTCTATCAATCGTTTCATCAGTTAACTCTTTACCGCCATCAAAATCCCATGTTTCAGGATTAAAGCAGCCTTCACAATGGAAAGCACAACCTTGCATAAAGATTGATACTCTAATCCCCTCACCATTGGATATATCCATTTTTCTTATTTTGTTGTAGCGCATTCTTCATCATCCTTATTATCGATATGAATTACTCTTTCTTTAATTTCTTGTGTTCTACCTTTATTCCAGAAGTTAGCTCCGATATAACCACAAGTACGACGAGCCACATTCATTTTATCGTGATCTCTATTACCACATTGTGGACAATACCATTCTAAATTATCATCGATTAGTATTTCACCTGTGTAACCACATTCTTGACAATAATCTAATTTAGTATTTAATTCCGCATACATAATATTATCATAAATGAAATTAATAACTTCCATAACGACATCCAAATTATTACTTAAGTTTGGTGTTTCAATATAAGATATAGCCCCACCTGGAGATAATCTTTGAAATTCACTTTCTAATTTCAATTTAGTGAAAGCATCAATTTCTTCAAAAACAGGAACATGATATGAATTAGTTATATAATCCCTATCTGTAATACCTTTAATAACGCCAAATCTTTCTTTTAAACATTTAGCAAATTTATAAGTTGTAGATTCAATTGGTGTACCATATACTGAATAATCAATATTTTCAGCACATTTCCATTCTTTACATTTATCATTTAATTTTTGCATAACTGATAAAGCAAACTCTTTGCCACATCCATTATCAGTATGACTATGACCTGTCATAAATTTAACACATTCATAAAGTCCAGCATAACCTAATGAAATAGTTGAATATCCATTATGTAATAAATCATGGATACTTTCACCCTTACCAAGTCTAGCTAAAGCACCATGTTGCCATAAAATAGGCGCAACATCAGAAGTGGCTTTAGATAATCTCTTATGTCTAATTTGTAAAGCTCTATGACATAACTCTAATCTTTCTTCAAATATTTTCCAGAATAAATCCATATCCTTATCAGATGATAAAGCCACATCAACTAAGTTAATAGTAACAACACCTTGATTAAATCTACCATAGTATTTAGGTTTACCATTTTCATCAACATAAGGTGTTAAGAAAGATCTACAACCCATACATGGATAACATTGTCCATTACCATTAGCATCGATCTTATATTGTTTCATAATCTTTTCAGATATATAATCTGGAACCATACGTTTAGCTGTACATTCAGCAGCTAATTTGGTTAAATAATAGTATTTAGAATCAGGTTTCATATTATCCTCTTCCAAAACATATAAAAGTTTAGGGAAAGCCGGAGTTATATATACACCTTTTTCATTCTTCATACCTTGAATACGTTGACGTAGGAATTCCTCAATAATCATAGCTAATTCTTCTTTGTACTCCTCAGTTTCACCTAAATACATACAAACTGATAAGAATGGAGCTTGACCATTAGTAGTTGTCATTGAATTAATTTGATATTGGAAAGTTTGAACGCCATCAATAATTTCTTTTTGTAAATCTTCTTTAGCAAATTGTTCAACTTGTTCTTTAGATAAACCACGTTTTTTATATTTATCTAAATATTTTTCATAACTAGATCTTACAAAAGGCGCTAAATGTGTAAGTGATATTGTACAACCACCATATTGAGATGAACTTACAGCTGTAATTAATTGTGTAGCAATAGTCATAGCTGTTAAGAATTTATGAGGTTTTTCAATCATAACACCATTGATATTAGTACCATTTTGTAACATATCCTCTAAATTAATTAAATCACAGTTATGTAATGCATTTTGAGCAAAATAATCAGCATCATGGAAATGAATAATACCTGTATCATGAGCCTCAACAATATCTTCAGGAAGTAAAAATCTTCTTGTGATATCTGTACTAGTAATACCAGCTAAATAATCTCTTTGTGTTGTTACAACTTTAGCATTCTTATTAGAATTTTCAGTATTCCAATACTCATTTTCACCATCTATTAATTCCTTAATAGATAAATCAGTTGTATTGCTTCTTCTAACTAATTCTCTTGTATAACGATAAGTAATATATTTTTTAGCTAATTCATATTTACCTATAGACATTAATTTAGTTTCAATAATATCTTGAATATCTTCAACTAAAATTCTTTTTTTACCTAAAGATTCAATATATTTAATTATGTTTTTAATTTGTGTAGCTGAAGCTCTTTCTTCTTCAACTACCTCAGCATTTGCTTTATTAATAGCATCTTCAATTTTTTCTGGACAATAATCTACCATGTGTCCATCACGTTTAATTATCTTCATATCATACACCTCTATCCACAAGACAAATATATCACATTTCAAAAAAATGAAATGTTGCATTTGCAACATTTGTTAAAAAAATTAATTTTTACTATTTTTGAAATTTAACCTCTTGACATCACTTAATTCTTCCTCTATTTCAGGATAAATATCTTTAATACTAATACATTTTATGCCGCATTTTTCAAATATTCTTTTAGCACATTCTATTTCTGTAGCATTCCTATCTTCAAGGTATAAAACCGTTTTAATACCATGTTCATTTATTGTTTTAGCGCAGTTATCACACGGACATAATGTCACACACATACATGATCCTTCTAAATCTCTTTTGCTGCCTTCATAAGATGAAATGGCTGCAACCTCTGCATGGACAACATAAGGATACTTAGTATCTTTATATCCGTCTTTAGATTCCCTGTTCCAATTAAAATCACCTTCCCAACCTTTAGGAGGTCTATTATAACCTGTAGCTATGACCACACCATTTTTAATTATAGCTGCTCCTACCTTTGTTGAAGGGTCATCACTGTTTTTTGATGCATCACATGCTTTCATCACTGCATTAATTACTTCTTGTGTACTCATTTTACTCTCCTTAAAAATTTATATCTTTCAATTACCTCTATATCAGCAGGTAACCAATCTAAACTATCTAAATCGCCAGGTTCTAACCAAGCCATATTTTCATGCTCTAGTTCTGTATCATTATGATATACAAACTTTGGATCACTCTCAAGTGAACAAATATAAGCATGCATAATTAAATTAAAATTAGGATACTCATAATTAACAGTTGTCAGATAATCAACAACATATATATCAGCTTTTAATTCCTCTTTAATCTCACGAATTAAAGCCTCCTCCTGTGATTCATCTTTTTTTATTTTACCGCCTGGGAATTCCCATTTTCCTTTAAATTCACCATAACCTCTTTGTGTGGCTAAAATATTACCATCCTTGACAATAACCGCTGCCACAACCTCAATTGTATTCTTCATATAGTCTTTCTCCTTGTCTACAAATTAATTATAATATACAAAAGACATAATGAAAAGGGAATAATTGGAACACCAACTATTCCCCTCAGGAATATCTATTTAATTTCTAAATTAATATACTCTTCGATAAATCTTTTAGGAGCTGTAGTTAAAAATTTTTTATTAAATACTAAGTCAATATCCGTTGTAGGTAACCCCTCAATATCAAAATGTTTAAACCTGTCATCATTTTTAACTAGATTTGAAATAATATATCCAACACCTAAACCATTGTTTACAGCATTCAATATAACCTCACTAGTATGGATATTAATTATATTCTTTGGATATACTCCATTCTTTATAAAAAACTCATCTAAAGCCTTCCTATTACTAGTACCAGGTACAGGTAAAACCAAAGACACATTTTCCAAATCCTTAACCGTTTTAATATTATATTTACTATAATCTTCTTTTTTACATATAAATGAATATTGAATGGTTGAAAGTTTAATAATTGATAAATCCATATTATTAGTACGAATAGGCGCTGTATCAATAATGAAATCCAATTGATGATTATCAAGTAAATCTAAAAGTTGTCTTGTTGTACCACTCATTAAAGTAATTTCAATATTAGGATACTTATTGTGAAAGTTGATGATCTCATCAAAAAAGAAAAATGAAGCTATATAAGAAGGTAAACCAATATTTAGTTTTCCTCTTTGTAAAGAATCTGTTTCTTTAATCATACGTTCAGCCGTTAATAAATTACCATAAGCTTTTTCAATATAAAATAATAATTCTCTACCCTTTTCTGTTAATTCAATACCAGATGCATTACGATAAAATAATTGTGTATCTAATTCACTTTCCAACTTCTTTATTGATTTACTAATAGCTGATTGCGTTGTATAAGTAAATTCGGCTGTTTTAGAAAAACTACCATATTTAGCTACATCATAAAATACTTTATACAAATTTAAATTAACATCACCATTAAACATACTATCACCCTTAGTTGATATTATAACATAAATAAGCATAAAAATGTTAAAAAATATTTTGTTGCATTTGCAACAATATAATGGTATGATTTAATTAGGGTGATATCATGGACGTATTTGAAGGAATAAGTAATAAAGGTAAAGAAGATATATTAAAAGTCTTAGAAGCAATGACTTTAACATATAATAAAAACGCTACTGTCTTAGATAAAATTAAAAGCAATAACATTATAGGTATCATCATTGAAGGCAGCGTTAACATCATTAAAACAGACTATAGCGGCAATATGACTATCATTGAAAAACTAGAAGAAAAAGATATTTTTGGTACCATATTCTCAAATATATCAAATGATGAGTATCAAATCATAGCTAAAGAAGACTGTAAAATTATTATTATTGATTATAAAAACATTCTAAACTTTCAAGAAGCTAGTTTCAAAGCATATAATACTTTCATTCAAAATCTATTAAGAATTATATCTAAAAAAATTGAAGATAAAAACGACAGAATTGAAATTCTTACTGAAAAATCAATACGTAATAAACTACTTAAATATTTTCAAATAACATCTAAAAGAATTGGATCAAAAATTATATATTTACCATTCACTTATACTGAATTAGCTGAGTACTTAGCCATTGACAGATGCGCTATGCAAAGAGAATTAAAAAACTTAAAGGATGATAGAATAATTGATATTGAAAACAAAAAAATAAGGATTAATACATTTTAATCCTTATTTTAAATATACAACTGTTGCACCAATATCATACTTTTTAGAAATCAAATCAAAAACAACTTTGTTAAAATAATTTGCAATTATAACGCCAGCATCACACGCACCATAGAATTCCGTTTTCGATACTTCAGCATAGTTTTTACCATCAAGATTGCTCTTAGCATAATAGTAGAATCCTGGAGCATAATTATACATATAAACAATATCATCAGCAATGCACATTGGAATTCCTTCATGAATCTCATTAAATTCAATAGTTTCCTTAGTATCTGTCTTATAGAAATATCTATTATGATTGTCATAATAATAAATATATTTTTTACCATAATATTGGTAAGAACGATTACCTGAATACTCTTTCAAAACATCTAACTTATGAGTTGTCTTATCAACGGATACAAGTCCAGATGTTACATGGTTTGTATTATCACATTGATAGTTAATATACACGTTATCATCATCAATATCAGAATCAACCATTTCTACGTACAAATATTCACATTTGTTGCCATTATTTTTAAACTCTAATATATTAACAGGATCATGTTGAGGGGAAAGTGCTACTATTTTATTTCCTGCGGCACGATACAAGGCATCAACAGTATCATCCCATTTTGATATATTTGTATAATCAACTATTATTCCATCTTCAGCTAAACTCATCGTATAATCAGCTTTAGAAGAATCAGGAATTTCACTATTCTTCTTTTCACAACCAGCCACTGTAAATAATGCTACAATAGCCATTAAACCTAAAACTATTTTTTTCATATTTCTTTCCTTCCTTCTACACTATTTATATTATATAAATACATATATATACTGTCAATAAACTTTCATAATATTTACAAAATATTTGCAAAAAAAGAAGAACTATCCATAAACTATTTTATATATAAAACTCTAGATGGATTCCCTTTTATATCATAATCTTCATATGGATGATAATCATCACTAAGCAATTTATATTCTCCTGTTGTCATGTCGATTTGATATAAATCGTATCTAGATATAGCATCAGAATAAATTCTTGTTTTACTAACAATTAATTGTTTAGTGCTAAAAGTAAATCCTACAAAATTATAGCGATCAAAATTATAGTCATTTACTTTTTCACCATTAAGTATAATTTTCCCATTATATGATAATTGAGTGTCCATTTCTACAACATTATCACCATATATAAACTTATTAAACAATACTGTATTAACTTTATGATACTTATCATTATCTTGTGCATCATATACTTTTTTTGCACTCTTATATTCATCAAATGAAATTTTTACAGTATTTGAACCATCTATATTACTCTTATAAAATTGAGATGTACCATATGAATATACTATATCATCTAGAATAAAATCAAATGTACTATTACTATCTTTTAAATATTTTAATGTCTCATTAGTACTAATTTTATAAAAATAGTTTCCATATTTTAGATAATCTTTACTAATTTGTTGTATGTAATAGCCACCACGCCAATCATATACAACTTCTAATTTTTTTGTCTTTAGATTAACTGATACAATTCCTACGTATGAAATCTCCTCAAGGCCTCTATTACAGTCATACTCTATGTAAACATTATCACCCTCTTGTGAACGCAAAGATATATTCATTGAAGAACATCCACCATTATCTTTGAATTGCAATAATGTGAATGGAGCATATTCAGATGATAACGCTACTATTTTATCATTTTCACCAGTTTCAGCTTTACTTAATACGTATAATCCATATACACTGTCATCAATCTTATCAACATTTTCATAATCAATGGTTATATATCCACCAGCCACATCTACTAGATAATCAGATTTACTCAAATCTAAAACTTCATTATTTTCCTTTTCACCAACAATATTACTTCTGTTTTCATCATTAACTTCAGTATTTTTCTTTTCACATCCGGCCATTGTAAATAATGAAACAATAGCCATTAAACCAAATAATATTTTTTTCATAAAAGCCCACTACTTTCTATAATCTTTCCATACGAAAATCACTACCATATTTCAAATTATCAAAGTATTCTTCTTTGGAAATTGTAGATACATCAGATCCATCCAAATTACTAATATAATATATCCCTTTATCAAAATTTGTACTATAAACTTTACCATCAAGGATACATTCCGGATAAGTATCTAATAAAAACTTAGTGACTTTACCAGTCGTAACATTATAAAAATAGTAATTATAATCACCAGGATGGTAACTAACCAAAACAATATAATCATTATCAGCATAGGAAATATATACATATTCGGCATCATCATATTCAGCATATTGAATATATTTTTCCATCAAAATTTTTACTGTATGTGCAGTAGTATCAGCAACGACAACACCAATATATGAATTTGCCGTATCAATTTCGCATCTATATTCGGAATAAAACACTCCATTCTGTGAACGGTTATTATGGTTTGTAAAAACTACATTGCTTTTAAGTGTTTTACACGTATTGTTGCTTTTATACTCTAGTATTGGAATAGCTTCATCGCCATAGCCACTTCTAATGATATTATGATTATAATCAAGCTGTTCTAAATTTCCATCCATATTCAATAATCCTTCATAATTAACAGTTACATTACCATCAGCCAAACTTAACGTATAATTAGATTCATCAGTATAATTAGATTCATCAGAATCATTAACTTCATTATTTTTCTTTTCACAACCAGCCACTGTAAATAATGCTACAATAGCCATTAAACCTAAAACTATTTTTTTCATATTTCTTTCCTTCCTTCTACACTATTTATATTATATAAATACATATATATACTGTCAATAAACTTTCATAATATTTACAAAATATTTGCAAAAAAAGAAGAACTAATCCATTAGTTCTTGTTCTAAAGCTTCAAGTGGTTCTGCATCAATACTTCAACTACAACACCATCCATAGTACCACAATCATCTTCTTTAACAATTACATCTTGTGCTACATTAGCTGAGCACTTAGAAATTGACAGATGCACTATGCAAAGAGAATTATAAAACTTAAATGATGATAAAATAATTGATATGAAAGCAAAAAAATAAGGATTAATACATTTTAATCCTTGTTTTAATTATTTTACATATCTAATTCTTGAAAATGCAATATCAAAATCTTTCTTATATTCAGAATCATATTCATCGATAAATTCATAATTACCAGTTGACATGTTAATTATATATTTTCCATACAATTTAACACCTTGGCCATGTATTCTTCGCTTTTCAACAACAACTTCGTCACTATTTTTACCAGTAGATATATGAGTTATATAATACTTTGTATACTCATCTTCGCCAGCATTTATTATAGTTTTGCCATCAAATATCACATCATCATAAAATTTAAGTGTTTTATTCTTATACGTATAACATGTAGGATATATTGTTTCAGCTATCACTGTGCCATCATCATAAAAAGTATAACATTTATCTTGATAAATAGGATTGTTATTATAGAATTCAGTTTTTGATACTTCTTCTATATTTTTACCTTCTAAAGACATTTTATAAAATCCAATTTTATATCCCATTTGGTGATCTTCAGTATAAGCATAAACATCTTCGCCACTTACATAATAAACAAAATATCCATCTATTTCTGTAACTTCACCAGTCTTTAAATTATTTATAGAACTGCGAGTAACATCTCCCCTGTAATTAACAACTACATAATTATCATCAGCATATTCAACATCAAGCCAGCTAAATGAAAAATCTTTATTATTTTTTTCTTCTTCTTCATCTATTTCATATATTGTTTTTACTTCCTTAGTAGTGATATCAACAGTAGCAACAGAATAATGTCCTGATTCAGTACTATATGTCAAATAAACTTTATTATCTATGACATCGAAGACACGTCTAATATAATCAAAACTTACCAATTCCACCGGGTCACCATTTGTATACAATGCATATAATTTAGAACTTTTATCTGTACTACTAACTCCTACAGCATAAATTTCACCGATATTATTTTTCTTTTCACAACCAGCCACTGTAAATAATGCTACAATAGCCATTAAACCTAAAACTATTTTTTTCATATTTTTACCTCTTTCCATTTATGATTATATATATGTATATATATAAAGTCAATATTTTTCATGTGAAAGTTTTGTGAAATAAATGTATACAAAAAAACAAGAACTAATCCATTAGTTCTTGCATAATAAGATTATTTCATATACAAAATAGATTTATAAGATCTGTCATATTGCTTATAAGATTTAGGATACAAATACTGTCCTTTTTCCAACGTTACAACATCACCTGTCATCATATCAATTTTATACCAATTTTTCGCAGGAGTTGACAATATTATCAATTCATTACTATTTACTCCAAAACCATAATAAGTATATTTACCATTTTTTTCAATATCAAGTAAAACCTCACCATTAAATAGTATTTGTTCACCTATTTCTATACTATTTCCTTTATATATTATTTTATCAAAAGATTGGTATATTGTTCTTCCATAATCTGTAGGTAAAAGATAGTAACCCTTTTCCATGTCCTCTGTAAATTCTTCTTCAGATATTTCAATCACATTTGAACCATCAATATTACTCTTGTAGTAATTTTTAGTTTCATTTTCAGAACGAGAATATACTATGTCACCAATCCTAAATAGCGGTGTACTTTTGCCAGCGAATTTAAAAGTTTCATGCGTATTCAAATTATAAAAATAACTACCATATTCACCATTCAAAGATCCTAGATAACAAATATAATCATATCCAACATAAAATATATTAAGTGCTCTTTCATCATCATACTCATAGTCTGTCAAAAGTTTCAATTCATTAGTTTTAATATTAATTGATAAAGCTCCCCTGTATGACGCATCTGAAAGTGCACCACAACCATATGATACATAAATATATTCAGAGTGTTCGTCTTGTGGATGAATGGTAGCCCAAACATCATTACACTTTTCACTACTTTCGAACCTCAAAATATCAATTGGATCTGATTTAGAAGACATCGCTGTAATATAAGCTTTTTCAGTAAATTCAGCACCAGTTTCTCTTTCAGCGAAAGCATAGACACTATCATCTAATTTAGATAAATCAGTATAATCTATAACAATATTGCCATCAGCAACATTCATGATCTTTCTATCATTTACTTCATCTTTCTTATTAGCACACCCGCATAATGCTAATGCGCATAAAATTAAACTTAAATATTTTTTCATGAAATACACCTCTATTTATATTCTTTAAGATATTTAATTGCATTATTTATAATTATAATAGCAACAATAATAGATATAATTAAGTAAGTTGTATTTGATAAATTCAACAATCCATTAATTATAAAGTTTAACCCTATCAAGCACCCTATATAACCTGCTATTTTAGAATTCTTTCTAATTAATACCAACGCCCAAATTAATAATGCTGGTATAATAGCGCTGATTAAAGTAACTAACAAAGTTAACCAATTAACAGCAATTAAATTTAGCAAAAGTGATGATATAAATCCTGGCAAACTAATTACTAACAATAATATTACATCTGCTTTAAAATTCTTCTTTGCCTTTTCATAATTTTTCATATTTCTTTTCTCCTACCTTTATATCAATATATTATTATATATACTACATAGTAGTCAACTAATATACAGCCTACTTTACAATAGTATACAAAAAAACAAGAACTAATCCATTAGTTCTTGTTCTAAAGCTTCAAGTGGTTCTTCATCAACGTAAGGCACTTCTAAATTATAATTAACATTTTTATATTTTTTAGCACCAGTACCAGCTGGAATTAATTTACCAATGATAACGTTTTCTTTCAAACCATTTAAGTGGTCAACTTTTCCATGAATTGCAGCATCAGTTAAGATACGAGTTGTCTCTTGGAAAGATGCAGCAGATAAGAATGAATCAGTTTCCAAACTTGCTTTTGTAATACCTAAAAGTACTGGACGACCTAAAGCTGGTGTCTTACCTTCAAGTATCAATTTTTTATTTGCATCAGCAAATTCATTAATATTAACCATAGTACCTGGTAAGTATAATGAATCACCAGATGATACAATCTTAATCTTAGAAATCATACGTTTAGCAATAATTTCAACGTGTTTATCAGAAATACCAACACCTTGAGATTGGTAAACTTTTTGAATTTCTAATAATACATATTGTTGTACGGTAATTGGGTCAGTAACAACTAATAACTCTTTTGGATTAATAGCACCAAATGTTAATTTATCTCCAGCAACAACTTCTTGATTTAAGTCAACACATAATTTAGCACCATAGTTAGTTGTATGAACCTTAACCTCAGCATCATTAGCAACAGTAATATGGAATTTACCGCCATCTTCTTCAATCTTTGTAACTTTACCATTGATATCAGAAATAGTAGCTTTACCTTTAGGATTACGAGATTCAAATAATTCTTGAACACGAGGTAAACCTTGAGTAATATCGTCACCGGCAACACCACCAGAGTTAATAGTACGCATTGTTAACTGAGTACCTGGTTCACCGATTGATTGAGCAGCCATAATACCTACAGCTTCACCAACTTCAACTTCAAAACCAGTAGCTAAGTTACGTCCATAACACTTGCAACATACACCGTGATCAGTCTTACATGTTAATACTGTTCTAATAGGTACTTTAGTAATACCTGCAGCAATAATCTTATCAGCTAATTGTTCTGTAATATATGTATTACGTTCAGCAATAACTTCTTTAGTTTCAGGATGAATAATACTCTTATTAGTATATCTACCAATAATACGATCAGCTAATGATTCAACAACAGTATTGTCTTTATCATCAACAAATGCTTCAACTACAACACCATCCATAGTACCACAATCATCTTCTTTAACGATAACATCTTGCGCTACATCAACTAAACGACGAGTTAAGTAACCGGCATCGGCAGTTTTTAACGCTGTATCAACAGCACCCTTACGAGTACCATGTGTTGCTAAGAAGAATTCTGACACTCTAGCACCTTCAGCAAATGAAGATGTAATTGGAATTTCAACGGCTTCACCAGTAGGCTTCATCATAAGTCCACGCATACCAGCCATTTGGTTGTAGTTACTCATGTTACCACGAGCTCCTGAATCAATCATGATAGAAATAGAATTGTCTTTGTTATTTTTAATAACGCCTTCAAGTTCTGAAGCAATTTTATTCTTAGCTTCATTCCATGCAGCAACAACCTTTTCATATCTTTCTCTATCCGTAATCAAACCACGTCTGAATTGTTTATTAATTGTTTCAACTCTTTCGTTAGCTTCTTTTAATACTTCAGGTTTAGTCTTAGATTCAATAATATCACCGATACCAATTGATATACCAGATAATGTTGAATGTTTAAATCCTAAATCCTTCATCTTATCAAGCATAATAGAAGTTTCTGTAGTTTGATAACGTTTATAAATTTGAGCAATCAACTTAGTTAATACTTTCTTACCAAAAGGTTTAACTAATTCCATCTTAGAAATTTCTTCTTTGATGTTTTTACCTTTTTCAATAAAGTATTTACTTGGTGTGATTTTTTCAATATTTTCAGATGTTCCATCATTAATGTATTGGAATGAATCTGGGAATATTTCATTGAATAATAATTTACCTGGAGTTGTTACTAAATACTTATCCATGTAAATATCAGGGAATATTTTATGTTTAAATCCCTTAGCAGGTAAAGCAATACGTGTATGTAAAGTAATCTCTCTTCTTTCATAAGCCATTAAAGCTTCATCTGGATTTTTGAATACTCTACCTTCACCAGGTAATCCTGCTTTTTCAATTGTTATATAATAGTTACCTAAAATCATATCTTGTCCTGGTGTAACAATTGGAGATCCATCCTTAGGAGACAAGATGTTGTTAGCACCTAACATCAAAATTCTAGCTTCAGCTTGAGCC
>JAEEGK010021122.1_pt1 | contig 13784 bp, 9 predicted proteins | sample 8958771 | NCBI WGS metagenome assembly JAEEGK01 (sample SAMN16246547, study PRJNA631951) | gut metagenome | biome: gut microbiome; feature: rumen; material: SC-attached | host: Bos | place: Iran: Karaj | collected 2018-10 | reverse complement strand
TTCATAAATGATTTCCGCCCATTTTTTAGGGCCATCATTTAAATCTAAATATGTAATACCACCGACATTCATTTCTTGTGGAACGCCTGTGGATGCAAATACTTTAATACCGCATGCTTGTCCCTCAACAACAACTAATGATGCTCCTTCATGGTGAGAAGGCAATATATAGAATGTTGTATTTGAAATGTATTTCTCGGCCCCGAGAGAGCCATCAATGATTTTGACCCAGTCATCTAAACCATTTTCATCAATGTATTTTTTCATTTTATTGAAATACCCTTTTTCTCTTTCGGCACCAATTATTTGCAGCTTAACTTTTGGATATAATGCTTTTAGTTCTTTAAGAACTTCTATTGAGAATAATTGATTTTTATTTGATGAATATGTGCCCACATGAGTAAGAACTAAATCAATGCTTTTCAAATTGCAAACTAAAGATTTGTATTTTGATTCATCATAGCTAAAATGAATCACCTTATGGCTTGTTCCTGGCCACGCTTTTTCACAAGCATCTTTTGTCACACCAACAAAATCGGTGGCATATTGAATTGTTTTCTTTTTGTTTCTTTTCACTAAAAAGTTTTGTTTTTCGCCATGAATAATTGTCGAGTGAACTATACGTTTTTGAATCTTCATTTTCGCACATGCTTTTAATAGCGGCCAGCTATCATATTCTTTAAAAGAATGAATAACGTCATAATGTTTGCTTTTTAACAATTCTAATGTTTTCTTGTATAAGAAGCGTGGATTCGAAAATAACTCATAAATTATTCTCGCAATTTTATTTTTAGATTTATCTTTTTTAAAACTTATTACATTTATATTATTGATTCCTTCACTTTTCAATCGTTCAAAATAATATAAATTATTTTCAAAAACAATAATGTCAAAATCAAAATCGTTGTGCAAAGCCTTTATTGTTTGATAGATAACATTAGGGACTCCACTGTTATTCAAATCGTTATAAGCAATGATTAATGCATTCTTTTTCTGGGTGGTCATTTGTATTTCTCTTAATTATTATTTATAATACAATAATTAAAAAGAAACAGGAAACCAATTATGAAGATTTCAGTAGCAGGAACAGGATATGTCGGATTATCAAATGCGATAATTTTGGCACAACATAACAAAGTATTTGCAGTAGACGTTATTGCATCTAAAGTTGATTTAATCAATAACAAAAAAACTCCAATCGTCGACAAAGAGATTGAAGAGTATTTAGCAACCAAACAATTAGACCTAACAGCAACACTAGATGGTGAAAAGGCATATAAAGAATCTGATTTAGTTATTATCGCTACTCCAACAAACTATGATAGTGAGACTAATAAGTTTGATACTTCTTCAGTTGAAGCCGTTATTCAATTAGTAAAGAGAGTCAATCCAAATGCCTGGATTATTGTTAAATCTACAGTTGGCGTTGGCTTTACAAAATACGTAAGAGAAAAGTATGGTTATGAACATTTAATGTTCTCACCCGAATTCTTAAGAGAAGGCAAAGCGTTATATGACAACCTTTATCCATCTCGTATAGTAGTGGGCGTTCCTGAAAAGAAAGAACCATATTTATCTAAAGCGAAAGAATTTGCCGAATTATTGCAACAAGGCGCAATTAAAGAAAATATCGAAACACATATTTTAGGTTGCACCGAAGCGGAAGCTGTTAAGTTATTTGCTAATACATACTTAGCTTTACGTGTTGCTTACTTTAATGAACTTGATACCTTTGCTCAAACTAAAGGTTTAGATACATTAGATATCATTCGTGGTGTTTGCGCCGATCCAAGAATTGGTGACTTCTACAATAACCCATCATTCGGTTATGGTGGATATTGCTTACCAAAAGATACAAAAGAATTAAGAGCGAACTTTGAAGATGTTCCAGAAAACTTAATCTCCGCAATCGTTGAATCTAATAGAACAAGAAAAGACTTTATCGCTGACAGAGTGTTGAAACTTGCTGGTTATAAGAATGACGGCAAGGATAATGTTACCGTTGGCATCTATAGATTAACTATGAAATCTGGTTCTGATAACTTTAGAGCGTCCTCTATCCAAGGCGTTATGAAGAGACTACACGCAAAAGGCGTGAAGATTGTTATTTACGAACCAACACTTAAGGATGAAGAATTCTTTAACTGTAAAGTTGTCAAAGACTTTGCTGAATTCAAACAAATATCAAAAGTTATTATCGCGAATAGATATGACTCATCTTTAGATGATGTCAAAGAAAAAGTATACACAAGAGACTTATTAAGAAGAGACTAAACTAATGCTAAAAAAACTGCTCAAACACTATAGAATATATAGTATTTGTCTTTCTTTATTAGGACTAATGCTAGTTTTTATTGGGGGCATTTTTTCAGCAAACACACAAATAGAAAAGGTTGCCGACTATGCAACTGAAGTAGTAACTACTGCCACGGAAAAAGGCAATCTTTGTGCTGTCACAGTTCAAGCTACAGAAGATAGTAAACCAATAGCAGATACGGAAACTGAATTCCACAATCTTTATGGTGTTTTTAGACAAGAAAAAATTACTTTTGCAACAGCGGTAAATCCTGATAGAGAATATGATATTTCCATAACTGGTATTTCAGATAATTTATCTTTGCTTTATGTTGGGCCTGTAGGTACAAAAGAAAGCGACCGCGGCGAAAAACGCTACCGTCATTTCGTTTATCCGATTCAAATGATGTTTGAAGACCAAAGACTTTATGAAGTTAACAATTATATTATCTATATCAGCAAAACACACGCTACCAAGATCCTTGAGTCTAAGGGCGTTGAAAAGCAAGAAAATGGAACATATACATTCGATGACTATGAAACATTGGTTGCTTCCACAATCAGCATGACATTTGATGGTGCTGACTTTGATTTTATTGTTCAAAACATTTATTACGAAACAGATTATTACTACGAAGGTTTGTATGATGTCATGGGTGACTTTGGCATCGTTTCTTATTATTTACCAAACGGTTTAAGTAATAAGCGTAAGAATATGTATTTCATGAGTGATTATTCTTATCAAAACAAGTACTTCATGGATTACATTAACATCGTTTATTCTTCTAAGAAGTATTTAGTTCAAGTCAATGGACACAACATTATTAAAGACATTGATACTAATCGTTTATTAAGCTTCTACTATGGAGGTTCCGTTACTAGAACTCAATGGTTAGCCATCATTATATTTATCATTGGTGGGGGAGTGTTCTTATCTTCATTTTGTTTATACTTTTATGGCAAAGTCAAAAAAGGAAACAAACGTAAAGTCTATGATTATTGGATTTGGTTCCTTCTTCTCTTTGTTCCATATCTCATATTCCAATGCGTATATTTATTAACGAAAGAAATTGCTGTTTTATCTGAGAGTTCAAGCAAAGTAAATGGTGTATTTATTCTTTTATCAATTGGCTTATTCTTTGTCTTGGATTTAACTACTAAAACAGTTAAGCTAAAAGAAAAACTAGTTATCAATGGAGATGATTTCTATGAAATTGATGTCTAGTTTGCGTTCAAATCAAATATTGAAGAAAGTATTATACTGGGCCGCGATAGTGCTCACAGGTTTTTATATTTTCTGTGTTCCATCATTTGGCGAGTCCACTTCGTTTACAAGATACCTAATTTATTTTTCAATGATCGCTTTAGGTCTTGTCTCGGTTGTTTATTGCTTCCTTTATAGTGATTTGAAATTAAATAAGTTATGCATTTTGATTCCTCTATTTGCTGTTTTCGCATTTGTAGGAACCTTGCTATATTCGCATCAATATAGAGCGTGGTTAACACTAGTGTTATTAGCAGGCAGTTTCTTTGTATTCGTGTATGCATTTAAAGCAATCAAAGACAAGAATATCATTGTTGCAATTATATCTTCAGCATTCTTTTTGTTCTCGATTTACTTCATCATCTATTACAGAAATGAGATTTTGAATTTCAAATCCTATGCAAGTGAAAGCTTTAGATTAGGAACATATTTCGATAACCAAAATGGTGTTGCGGCTTACGCACTTGTTGGTGTCGCCGCTCCATTCTATTTGGTCTTGTTCTGGAAAAATAAAATTAGATACGCATTCATTTTACCTGCATTAACATCATTCCTTGTTGGTATTACTACAGGCAGTAGAACATTCCTCTTTGCATTGATTATCGTTTTATTGGTCTTCTTATATTTCAAATTCCAAAAACATAAATTTATTTATCTCTTAGTGGTGCTTGGCATATTCACTGTATTTATCGTTTTAATTAACTTGCCATTTATGGCGACACTTAGAGATAGATTATTAAGAGCGTTTGGAACATTCTTTGGAACTGGCACTAAAGTAGATACATCCGCGATTGAAAGAACATTATGGATGGACTATGGCTTCACATTAGGATTTAGAAGAATTCTATTTGGTTATGGTGTTGAAGGATTCTCTATTGTTTCTGGTGTTGGAACATATTCTCACTCCAACTTTGCAGAAGTCATTTGTAACTTTGGTTTATTGGGCTTCCTTCTCTTCTATGCACCTATGGTGATATTTGTTGTGAGGGCGGTTTTGTCTAAGAAAATTGATAAAGCATTTATTATTACGTTCGTAACATATTATGTTGCTGTTGGTTTTGCTAATGTCATTTATTACAAAAAGATTTATTATCTCATTCTCGCATTCATGTTCTACTTAGCATTCATCGAATCCACAGAGTATAAGAGAGTTTCATTGGGCATCAAAGCTAGAAGAATTATGTTTATCTGTGACTCCATGAAATCCGGTGGAGCAGAAAAAGTTATCTCAACACTTTCCAACGAAATGTATAAGCAAGGCTTAAGAGTAACTATCTTAGGCGTTGCTGATTTAGACGAACCAAAATCCTTCTATCCATTAGTGGATGGAGTTAGATATAAGACTTTGGCAAATGGTAGTGGCAAACGCATCAATCCATTTAAAAGAGTTTATATGTTAAGAAGAGCGGTGGAAGATTATGAACCAGATGTAGTCATTTCCTTCTTGCCTAACGCGAACATATACACACATCTTGCGTTATTATTGACTGGTATCCCACATATTGTTTCTGAAAGAAATAATCCATATATCGATCCTAAAGGAAAACTTACAAGATTCTTAAAGAAGATTTCCTTTAAGGGTGCTGATGGTGCGGTCTTCCAGACCAATGATGCAATGAATTTCTATAACAAGAAAGTTCAAGAAAAAGGAACAATTATTAAGAATCCAATTATCTTGAGTTGCAATAGACCATTAGACAATCCAATTAGAAATAAAACAATTCTTGCAGTTGGTCGTTTAACCAAACAAAAGAATTACTACAATCTTTTAGATGCATTTAAGAGTTTCAATGAAAGAAAGAACGGGGCCTATGATTTAAGAATCTATGGCGGCGGTCCTCTTAAAGAGGAACTTTACAGTTACGCCACTAAAATACATATCGTTGATAAAGTCACCTTTATGGGCAACGATGCTTCATGGCATCAAAAAGAATATAATGATGCTATGTACATTCTTTCTAGTAACTACGAAGGAATGCCAAACTCATTAGCGGAAGCTATGGCCTTAGGCATCCCATCTATTTCTACTGACTGCCCGACAGGTGGCTCTAGAGAATTAATTGAAGATGGAACTAATGGTTTCTTGGTACCAGTTAATGATCCAACAGCGTTATGTAGCAAGATGTTAGAAATTAACGAAAAGGCATCTGACTACTTCTTCTTAAATACTAGAAGCATGGTGAATGATTATTCACCTAAAGCCACAGTCACAAAGTGGATAGAATATATCAATAATCTTAGTAAGGAAGTTTATGAATAAAATCTTATTAATCGGTAATAGTGGTCTTAAGCATCATGGTGAAGATGGACAAACAGTTAAAGTTCGTCTTTATCTAAAGAAGATGCTTGATGAAGGCTTTGAGGTTCAGTTTGTGGACCTCGAAGGATTTTTGAAACACATTTTTACTATCCTTTCTAAAATTAGAAAAGGCATTAAAGAATGTGATCGTATTGTTTTATTATCCGCGGAAAGAGGATGCAAGTATTTGATTCCTTACATCAATCGTCATAATAAGAAATATCAAAAACCATTCATCCTTCCATTAATTGGAACAAGTGTTCTCCATCATTCAATTGATCAACTAAGTGATGAAGACAAGAATGTTTTCATTGTTGAAGGCAATTATTCGTTGGCGAAACCAGTTAAAAAGATGAATGATGAACTACGCAAAATTACATATGTCTTACCTGAAACTGAATTATTAACCAAGGTATTTAAAGAGTTCTATGGTTTAGATAATGTCTATGCATTAAATAACTTTAGAGATGTTAAAGTGAGTGAAAAACTTGCTAAAGCAAAAGAAGGCAAACTTAGAATTGCATTCTTATCTAGAGTTATGGAAAGAAAAGGCATTTTTGACCTCATAGAAGCGGTTTCTGATATTAATAAAGAAAAGCAATTAATCGAATTAGATATTTATGGAAATAAGGCTTTTTCCGATGAAGAAGAAAAACTATTTGAATTAAAGGTTAATGAGGAATCAGTTAAGTATCTTGGAATCGTTAAGAATAGTGAAGTCGTTGATATCTTATCTAAATATGATTTGTTTGTTTTTCCAACCAAATTCGTTGGTGAAGGCACACCTGGTGCGATTGTAGAATCCTTAATTGCAGGGACTCCAGTTTTAACATCGAACTTTCCGCAAGCAAAATATCTTTTGAAAGATGGCAAAGATTCTACCTTTTATGAGATGTTTAACAAGGAAGAATTAAAGGATAAGTTGTTGTATATTATAAATAATAGAAGTGTACTTGATTCAATGAGCAAAGAAGCTTTTGAGTCTGGTAACAAATATACTTACGAGTATGAAAGAAAGAACTTCTTAAAATACGTTTGTGGAGTGGAGGAAAAAGAATAATGAAAGGCATCATTTTAGCGGGCGGTAAAGGCACAAGACTTTATCCAATGACCAAAGCTGTTTCCAAACAACTTTTGCCAATTTATGACAAACCATTAATCTACTATCCATTATCTATTTTGATGCTTGCATCAATTAGAGACATTTTAGTCATCTCCACACCTGAACATATTGATAGTTATAAGGAACTCTTATCCGATGGTTCTAAGATTGGATTACATATTGAATATGCAGTTCAACAAGAACCACGTGGTTTAGCGGATGCATTTATCATCGGAGAAAAATTCATTGGCAAAGATAAGGTGTGCTTAATCTTAGGAGACAATGTCTTCTATGGACAAGACTTAACCACGATTATGCAAGAATGCATGAAAAGAGAAAGTGGCGCTACTATCTTTGGTTTCCCAGTGAAAGATCCAAGAAACTTTGGTGTTGTAGAATTTGATAAAGATGAAAAGGTTGTTTCTATTGAAGAAAAGCCAGAACACCCAAAAAGCAGTTATGCTGTTCCAGGATTATATTTCTATGACAACAAAGTTGTAGAAATTGCAAAGAATGTTAAACCATCTGCAAGAGGCGAAATTGAAATCACTGCGATTAACAATGAGTACCTTAGACGTGGTGAATTATATGTTACCCTTATGGGTAGAGGTATGACTTGGCTTGATACAGGAACACCAGAAGGTATGCTTCAAGCTAGTGAATTTGTCCAAACAATTCAAGAAAGACAAGGCTTCTACATTTCATGTATCGAAGAGATTGCTTGGAGACGTGGTTTTATTACAACTGAACAGTTAATGGAGTTAGGTAAAGAATTAGATAAGACTGAATATGGCCAATATTTAATTGCTTTAGCAGAACATCCTGTAAAATTTAATCATTAGTGTAAAATAGTTAATTATGAAAAAGTGGAAAGAATATTATCTTAAAGATTTGTCTAGATATGGCAGTGCAAAAGTTGAGAAAGACGTCAAAAATCTTCTCAAGTATTTTAGAAAGTGCCAATTTTCATCTGGAAAGATATCTTCTTTAATAAATAGATTTAAGTTTAGAAACATTAAAAGAAAACTCGGTATTGAGTTATATGGTAAGACCGATATTAGCGAAGGACTTTATTTAGGTCACGCTTATGGAATCACGATTAACTCAGGTTGCAAGATTGGCAAGAATTGCAATATTCATAAAGGTGTTTTGATCGGCCAAGAAAATCGTGGCGAAAGAAAAGGAACACCAGTTATCGGTAATGAAGTTTGGATTGGCATCAATGCTTGCATTGTTGGCAAAGTCACCATAGGCGATGATGTATTAATCGCGCCAAATTCATTTGTGAATTGTGATGTACCATCTCATAGTGTGGTTTTTGGAAATCCATGTATTGTTAAACATAGAGAAAACGCCACCGAAGGATATATTAATAACAAGGTGAAATAATTATGAAAGTTTTAGTTACTGGAGCAGCGGGATTCATAGGCGCGTTTCTTTGTAAGAAATTATTAGAAACCACGAATAATCAAATCATTGGGGTGGATAATCTTAATGATTATTATGATGTTTCTTTAAAAGAAGCTCGTTTAAAGATGCTTGAGAATAAGAACTTTACTTTTATTAAGGGCGATATATCTGACAAAACATTTATTGATAACTTATTCAAAGAACATAAGTTTGATATTGTTGTTAATTTAGCCGCTCAAGCGGGTGTTAGATATTCAATTGATCATCCTGATATTTATATTCAATCCAATATCATTGGTTTTTATAACATCTTGGAAGCATGTAGATATAATCCTGTTAAGCACTTAGTTTATGCGTCCAGTAGTAGTGTGTATGGCACGAATGAAAAAGTTCCATATTCAGTAGAAGATAAAGTTGATAATCCAGTTAGTTTATACGCTGCGACTAAAAAGTCCGATGAACTTTTAGCGCATGCTTATAGCAAACTTTATAATATTCCAACTACAGGTCTTAGATTCTTTACAGTTTATGGACCAATGGGCAGACCAGATATGGCTTACTTTAGTTTTACTAATAAGTTAATCAAAGGTGAAACCATTGAGATCTTTAACTACGGTAATTGTAAGAGAGACTTCACTTATATCGACGATATCGTGGAAGGCATTATTAGAGTGATGAATAAAGTTCCTGAAAAGAAAGATGGAGAAGATGGATTACCAATTCCTCCATATAAGCTTTATAACATTGGCAATAATCATCCAGAAAATCTTTTAGATTTTGTTAACATCTTAGCGGAAGAACTTATTAATGCTGGAGTATTGCCAAAAGACTTCAATATTAAAGAACATATGAAACTTGTTCCAATGCAAAAAGGTGATGTGCCTGTGACGTACGCAGATACAAGTGCGTTGGAGAAAGACTTTGGATATAAACCATCAACAAGTTTAAGAGAAGGTCTTAGACAATTTGCTAAATGGTTTAAACAACAACATAGTTAAAAATTTGAACATATGGAAAAAGAAAAAACACAAGCAAAAAACTATTGTTTGTTGATGTTTGAACTTATTGCATCAATATTAATTATTTTTATTCACATTCGATTTCCTGGCAGAATAGGAAATGCTGTTGAAAGTGTGGCAAGATTTGGCGTTCCGTTTTTCTTTATGATATCTGGATTTTTTCTAATTGCGAATGGAGACACTAAAGAAAATATAAGAAGCAAAATAAAGAAAAAAATTAAACGTCTTTTAATTTTAATATTGTTTTCGGAAATCGTTTGTTTTTCTACAAATATAATCATATGTCACAAGAACATCTTTGCTTTATTTAATGAATTTACTTCTTTGACAAAATATCTATTTTTCTTTGCGTTGAATGAACCTATTTATGAATGTGGTGCGCATCTATGGTTTTTGTATGCTTTACTATACAGCTATTTAATCTTTTTCATTTTTCCATCGTTGCTGCAACCAAAGAGTTTTTTGTTGAATGCTATTGCTTCTTTGGCAATTGTTTCGATTCTTTTACATGTTCGTTCTTATGGAACTAACATAGAGGTTTTTGGGAAAGAAATCTCAAATTTTGTTTTTTATAGAAATTGGCTTTTGATGGGTTTACCATTTGTTTCTTTTGGCGTTTTACTGAAGACAAAAGAACAAACATTAAAAAATATTAATCTTTCATTTGCCTGCGCCGCTGCTTTGATTTGTGGAATCTTAGCGGTGTTCGAGTTTTATTTTTATGATAAATTTTACAATGCAAGAAGAATTCAGGTTTGTTTTTCAAATATTTTGTTTTGCGTATTTCTTTTTGCTATTGCTTTGCAAAAGCCACTCCTTTTTAAGAATTTCAAGCTAATAAATTTGGGTGGCAATTGGACGAAATATGTTTATGTTATTCATCCTCTTTTTATAGATGTTTTTGCTTTGTTCCTTGTTTCTAATAAAATCATTAAATATCTTGAACCTCTTGCGATTGTTGTTCTTTCGGTCGTTTTTTCTATCGCTGTATATTTTATAAATAAAATGTTGCTTGTTTTCATTAGCAAACATTCAAAAAGTGCATTTTAAGTATTAGGGCAAGTACACATATTTTTATTGTTGTGTTTTTATTTATGCTGTTTTTTATTTTAGTTTCTTGCTTTTAATTTTATTTAATATAAAATAAAGTCCATAAGGGGAGAATTATAAATCAAAGTCCGCGGTCAAAGGATTTTTGCATTTATAGATAAGAGTTCTCCTCTTTAATAACGAAAGGACATATTTTTAGAAGGACGATGCATATTCTTCTATTTAAATAGAGGATCCTTTCAAAAAAGTTCATATCTCACAGTCATATTAAAACTTGGCTGGAGGCTTTAAGGAAAGGAGGAAAATTATATGAACAAATTAATCTCAAAGATTGTTGGTGTATTTTTAGGCTTAACATTAGCTGCTGGTACTGGCGTTGCAATTGCAACAAATAGTAATAGTGCTACAAAGGCTGAAGCTGCTGAATCATCAGTAACATTCAGTTTAACTAGTTCTACAAATAGAACTACAATTAGCACTTCTTTAATTAAATATGAAAGTAATAATGTTTCTTTCTCTATCATTAAAGGCACTGGTACAAATGTTAACAACTACTGCCCAGGCGGTTCTACAAACAATACTACACAAACCCGTGTTTACAATGGCAATAGCGTTGAATTTGTAGCGCCTACTGGTAAAGTTGTTACTAAAGTTGAAGTTACCGCAACAGGTTCCGGTTATTTTGCTGGTTTAAATACTGCTGCTCAATACTCTCCTGTCGCAACAATTTCAACTAGTGGCAATACTGCAACAGCAACTTTTGCTACAGCGGTTCAAGCTCAAACAGTTACCGCAAACACAAATGCCACAGGTAGATTAACAGCAGTTAAAATCTATTATGATGATCCATCTGCTGCCGCAACAATTGCAGTTGACAAATCAGCTGTTGCTGTTGCTGTTGGTTATGATGCTACATTTAAGGTCACAACCTTAAATTTATCATCCAATTTCAGTGTTTCTGGTGGAAATAGTTCATATTTCACAACATCCTATACAGCATCTTCTGCTGATGGCGATCACACAGTTACACTTCACGGTGTTGCCGCAACAAGTTCTGCTATTACTTTAACAGTTTCTGCTACAGGAGTTACTTCTGTTACAGTTAGCGTTACAGTCGAAGAACCAGTTTTATACGAAAAAGTCGTTGCTGTTTCTTCTTTGAAAGCAGGAAGCGAAATCATTATTGGTACAACAGATGGTGCAACAATTATTGGAAAATATGTTTCTGGTAATAATTGCCCTGCTTTAGAGGCTGTTACAAATAATGATGGTGATTTGATATCAACATACTTACCTTCTAATTATGCTTTATTCACTTTAAGTGGTGACGCAGGAGCTTGGACATTAACTGACCAAGATGACAAAATCTACTATGGTACCAGTGGTGAAAACCAATTAAAAGCAAATACAACTAGTACTGATACATGGTCTATTTCTATTACTTCGGCTGGCGTTGCAACAATTACCAGTGCAGCATCTACAAGAAGTATTAAAAAGAATACTTCCAGCCCATTATTCAATACATATGCAAGTGGACAAACAGATGTTTCCATTTATATGGTTCCATCTACTAACCCAGAAATCTTAGTTACTGTTGCTGATTCTCAATCATTAGGTGTTGGTGAAACAGCCGTCTTAACAGCAACCAAACTTAATGGTGCTTCAGGTACAGTTGGCTGGGCAACAAGCAATTCATCTATTCTTTCAATCAGCGCTGCAACTGGCGATTCAATCACAGTTACTGCTGGTTCTACATTAGGTAGTGCTACAATCACAACATCCTTATCTGGATGCGATGATGTTGAAACAGTCTTCACTGTTAGAAACGGTTCTGTCGCATCTCCATATAGTGTCGCTGAAGCAATTGCTGCAATCGATGGTGCTGATGTCGCTGCTAAGACAAACGTTTATACTTCTGGTATTATTTCCCAAGTCGATTCATTAAATAGTGATAATTCAATCACTTATTGGATCAGTGCTGATGGAAAAACAACAACACAATTAGAAGCATATAAAGGTTTCGGTTTAAACGCTGCAACATTCTCTGCTGTTACTGATTTAGCAGTTGGTGATGAAGTTACTATTTATGGTAATTTAACAAAGTATGGTTCCACTTACGAATATGCTGCAGGTAATAAACTCACAGCTTACAATAGACCTGTTTCTGCTGTTGCTACCATTACATCTATTAGTGGTACACTAAGCGCAAAGGCCGGACCAGCTGCATGGGACTTATCAGGCTTAACCGTTTACGGAACAATGTCCGGAAGCAATGAAGTTGTTGACATCACAATTTATGTCGATTTAACAACATCTGATGTTCCAGGAACACCTTCCGAAACAACAGTTAGAAATGTCTCTGTTACCGCTACTTCTAAACAAGATTCTTCAGTTACATTAACACAAAACGTCAGCGCAACAATTACTGTTGATTCTGGTCTTGTCGCAAATGGCAACTATAGAATTCAAGCAACCAGAGATGGTGTAACATACTACTTAAAATCAAACGGAACAACTTCCGCTCCAAGTGCTGTTACAAACTTCTATGAAGCTACCGTCTTCACTTTTACAGTTGTTGATGAAAATACATACACAATTAAGACTGGTAATGACTATCTCTACTCTACCAGTTCAAATAATGGTGTTAGAGTTGGTTCAACTGCTGATAATTGGTTAATTAGTGCTGGTACATTAGAATCTGGCGCATATGATTTAAAAGAATTAACAAACAATCGTTTCTTAACTCTTTACAATGCTACAGATTGGCGTGCTTACACAACCGCAGATGCAACCAATAGAAAAGAAAACACTGATTTAGAAGCATTTGATGCAGCACAATTTGCCACAGAATTCTTGAATACATATACAGCAGGTTGTATCCAATCTGGCAGTTATGATGCAAATGATATGATGTGGGATACAGCAGCTGCACAATACGCTTTATTAGCAAGTGCCGATCAAACAGCATTATCAAGTGCTTCTGCAAGCGAAAGTGGCTCAACAGTTCAACAAGCTGCTGCTAGATACGATTATATTGTTGGAAAATATGGTACAAGTACATTCTCTGACTTCATGTCAAGAACTCCATCTTCGCCATCTAATCCAATGCGTGCCTATTTTGCAGATTCATCTACTGCTTCAATGATTGTTATTATCACTGCTGTCTTAGGTGTTACAACTGTTGGCGGTTATTTCTTACTCCGCAAAAAGAAAGAAAACTAATTTAAATTAACTATTTAGTTTATTTAGTATAACAAAGGGATCCTTGGTCTTTGACCAACTAGGGATCTCTTTTGTTTTATATAAGTTTCATATTTTCTATGAAAAAATGCATTTATATTGTAT
>JAEEGK010021119.1_pt1 | contig 13785 bp, 6 predicted proteins | sample 8958771 | NCBI WGS metagenome assembly JAEEGK01 (sample SAMN16246547, study PRJNA631951) | gut metagenome | biome: gut microbiome; feature: rumen; material: SC-attached | host: Bos | place: Iran: Karaj | collected 2018-10 | reverse complement strand
GACGTATATAAGGAGCATCAGACCGGCGAAACCACCATCAACGACGCCATCCGCGCCATCACCGTAGATGCCAAGGGTGCATCTGTGAGCGGCGCGGCGTGGAACGAAACGTCGATGTCGCTGTATCTTACGGCGTTGGAACAAGGACAGAGGATGCACTTCATAGGCGCGTCGGGCGAGATAAGTTTTGACGCGGAGACCTTCACCGCCGCCACTACCACCACATACGTGCATTGGCAGATAATGGACGGCAAGATATTGCACCGCAATTACTTTGGCAAGGCGGGGGCGCGCACTTCCGACGCCAAGGCTGCCTGGAAGTCCATCTACGACGAGAAGCAGGCGAGCGCAGACTTCGATAGTCAGACCGACGGCGGCAATGCCACCATCTCTTATCCCGCCCTTACATCTCAATACGCTGTTTTGGTGCAAGGCAGCAACGATTTTGTCAACTACCGCCACCAGTCTGACGTGCTGAGCGTATATCAGATGCTCAGGAGCAACGGCTATCCCGACGATCACATTATCCTCGTGATAGACAAGGCGATAGCCACCGACGCCAAAAACCCCGAACCGGGCGTGATGCGCGCCACCCCCGACGGCAAAGACCTCCTCGGCGGCAAGGATGGACTGCCCGCCGCCATTGTGGATTACAACAGCGCAGACCTCACCGCCGCCGACATTGCCGACATCCTTGCCGGTCGCCAATCGGAGCGTCTGCACACCGTATTGCCGCAGGATGCCGGTCAAAATGTGTTGCTCTATTGGAGCGGACACGGACGCAGCGCGGCGCACGGCGGCGCAGACGAGTTTGTATGGCGCAATGAGCGTACCGGCGCAGGATTTACCGCCGCAATGCTCAGGGAGACCGCTGAGCAGATGACCTTCCGCAAATTTTTTGTATGTGCCGAGCCTTGCTACGGCGAAGCGGTGATACGTGCCGTGGACGGCGTTAATGGAGTTCTCGCCATGTCGGGCGCGAGCGCGTCGGAGCAGTCGTGGGCGGATAATTGGAGCAACGACGCCAATGTGTGGATGAGCGACCGTTTTTCGCAGAGCATGGTCAACTGCCTTACCGACAAGCCGGAGACAAGTTTCCGCGACCTCTACCTCTATTGCGCCCAGCACACCCTCGGCTCACACGCCAAAGTGGTAGGCGCGGCAGGGTTTGGCAATCTGTATTTGGAAGGCCCGGCGGAGTTCATCAAGTACAAGTAAATAAAAATGTACCATCCTAACACACAAATTTCTCTATCTTGCACTCATGCTCGTGTGTGTTAGGGTGGTATTTTATACCGATTAAGAGCATGTTGCCGCTGTAATTGCGGAGAACTTGCTTGTAATTTTTCTTTTTAATCTGGTCTATCGCGCCCTGCGCCGTCGAGGTGCTGCTTTTGAGTTCGATGAGGAGGGCGGGGCGTTTGGGGCTTACGGGTATGAAAGCCAAATCAGCATAGCCGTCGCCGCTTGGCAGTTCCTTTATTACGGTGTATTCGTTGTTGGCATAGAAAAACGCCAAGCCAATCGCCGATTGGAAGGTTGCCTCGTCGTTGTAAGTCAAGAGGCTTGTCTGGAGGCTGTGGGCTTCCTTCAACGCATTGGCAACATATTCTGCATTGCCACGGATGGTTTCTTCGAGGAGTTTCTTGCTCTCTTTAATCATCTTCATCATGGGGGCGTAGTTAGGGTTGTTTTTCAACGCCAAAACCCATTGTTCGCGCACCTCAAAGTTGGGAATATAACATTCCTTGGCATCCTTGTCGTATGTCAAATAGCCGAGGTGAATGAGATACGTAAAAACATCGTCTTTGTCTTTAAAGCATTGTTTTGTATTAAGATAACCCAAAACATCTACCTCAACCCTGCCGCCGCCGAGCATGGTCTCCACGTCCTTGCGGATGCCTTGAAAATCGTATTCGATGTAGTCCTTGATGTTTTCGTAACTGCCTGTGTTTGACCAATGTCCCGCAAATTCGCGCTCGTACATGGCCTCGACAACCGATTTTGGGTTGCAGACGCTGACATCCTTCGTAAGCCGGTATCCGTCGTACCAGCGCAGACATTCGGTGTAATCCATCGAATATTGGTCGCACAAAGCCTTCACTTCGTCCTTGGTAAAACCTGTAAACTCGGCGAGTCGTGTGGCGTTGAGTATCGTAAACTCACGGAACTCGTTGAGTTTGCTTTCCTCCTTGTCGCGCACAATGGGCAGGATGCCCGTCAGATACGCCATTGCAATAGCGGGTTTGAGGTTACTGTTTTTGAAAAGACCGTTCAGAAATTCGAGGTACGGCGCAAAAATCTCATCCGCAACTTCCTCGCGGATAAGCACGTCGTATTCGTCCATGATGATTACAAACTGTTCGCTGGTCTTGGCAAATACAGTCTGCATAGCCTCCACCAATGAATCTTTGAGCAGCAATTTTACTTTCGGAAACATTTCTTTGATTTCCGACACTACTTTTTTATTGATTGATTTTACCAAATTCTTTTTGTCGGCAATAGCGCGGTACATTCCGTTGATGTCAATTTTGATGACGTTGTACTTGCCATAATGCACCTTGAAACTTGGGTCATGGTATATTTTGAGTTTTTCAAACAGCGGCAGCGAGTCCGTATTTTTGCCGTAGTACGAACTTATCAAATGACTCGCCATGCTCTTGCCAAATCGCCTTGGACGGGAGATGCAGACAAACTTTTGTTCGGTGTTGACGAGTTTGTTCAACTCTCTTATCATCAGAGATTTGTCGATGTAGATTTCGTTATTCATTCCTTCTTTCAGCAATGCGCTGTTTGGATTAAGATATATGCCCATAGCCGTAATGTTTTATTGTTGTCGTGCAAAGGTAATCATTTTTTGAATTTCAGAAAAAAATAAAAACTTCAAATTTCCAGATTTCGGAACTCGGTTTTTACTTCTGATAGCGGATGCAACGTAACAAATAAAAAAACTCCTATTCCGTCTTCCATTCTGCAATGCGCCTTGTCTCCGACGAGAACGACACGCCTATTTTGTACAACCGGCGTCCGTCCACTGAAAAAGGCAGGGCGTATTCCTTGCTGTTGATTTGGTCAAGGGCCTCTTGTGCGGGATGGTCGAGTTTAAACTCAAAGACATAGACATATTGCGGAGTTTTTACCACGGCGTCCATACGACCGTCGGACGTGGTGCGCTCCACCTCGGCATAAAAGCCCAACAACTTGAATATCAGATAAAAAACATTCTGAAAATATAATTCCGCCTCGCCGATTACCTGATAACTATTGTCGGCGAGGAAGGCGGAAAGGCGTTTCATAAAGCCGTTGCAGTCGCCGTTAAAAACATCTTCGATGAAATTGGTGATGTCAAATTCGCCGTCCCTGTTGTTAGGCAAATTGAAATTGAGGATAAACTTCGGTAAAGCCTCGCCGATTTCCTTGTTAGGCATACTGAGAGTGTAGCGTTTGAGAAATTTGTCGTAGCCTTTTATTGTCAGATAGCCGCTTTGAAACAGCAGAGGAACAACGTCGTTATTAAAATTGTCTATTTTAGCCAATTGGTCGGCAGTGCGCCGCGCATTGTCAAGATTGCGCAGTGACATTTGGTGCTTCTTCATCAATTCCACAAGGAATGTCGGCGTACCTGATTCAAACCAATAATCACCGAACTCCTTTAAATCCAATGCTTTCATCAGTCCGAAAGGATTGTAAATGTCAACCGAATCTTGGTGGAAGTGGAAGCCCTCGTACCATTTTTTGAGTTCCTTGTAACACTCTTCTTTTGTAATGTGGTTTGCTTCCGCCATGATGCCTACATGCTCATCCAAATTGTCGTGGATTTCCTGTTCCGTTGCGCCGCAGAGAGCGGCAAATTCGAGAGTGTTGGATATGTCTTTCAGGTTGTTGACATCGCTGAAAAGGCTTACCTTGCTGAATTTGGTAACGCCTGTTACAAATGCCATCTTTATTTTCTCGTCGCAAGTCTTCAACACGCCATAAAAGGCTTTCAGTTCCTTGCGAATCAAGTCTTGGAGTTCTTTGTTCAAGATATTGTTGAGTAGCGGTTTGTCGTATTCGTCCACAAGGATTACAACGTCTTTCCCGGTCTGTTCGTTTGCGGCAACAACAAGCCTTGCAAAACGCTCCGACAATTCGCCATTGGGTTTAAGTCCGTATTTTGTTTCGTTGTTTTCCAACAGAAAACTTAGCGAGTTCTGAAAATTTTGCAGGCTGTCGTACTTCGCGCTGTTGAAGTCGAAAAACAAGATGGGATACTTCTCCCATTTTGTTTCGAGTGTCTCCATTTTAGTACCCGCAAACAAATCCTTCTGCCCTTCAAAATACGCTTTCAACGTACTGAGCGTCAAGCTTTTGCCAAAACGCCTTGGGCGCGAGAGGAAATAACAAGCCTTTTTGTTGGCTATTCTGTATATCATATCGGTCTTGTCGAGATAGACGAAATTGCCCTCTATCAACGACGAAAACGCCTGTATGCCGATTGGAATTTCTTTCATAATTGCGAATTATTTGCCGCAAATCTAAAAAATAATATCTACATCCCCAAATTTTTATATAAATTTGCGCTGTTAATCAGACAAATGTTATGAACATTTTTATCATTGGCAACGGCAACCTCGCATACAGCCTTGTACCTGCAATACAAGGCGCAGGGCATTGTGTATCAGGAATATACAGCCGCAAAAATCCTTGCGAGATACCGCCGGACGCCGACATTTATATAATATGCACCGCCGACGCCGGAATCGCCAACGCCGCCGCTCTGCCGCCCCGCGACAAGGTGGTGGTGCACACTTCGGGCTGCACAGGCATCGACGTTTTGAGCAAGGATTTCGACCGTTGCGGCGTCATCTACCCCGTGCAGACCTTCACCAAAGGCGTCAAAGTGGATTTTGCAAATGTACCGCTAATGGTGGAGACCGTTGGCGGCGACCCCGAACACCATCCCGCAATGACCCTCGCCCGCTCGCTCTCACGCGACGTGCGCAGATTGGACTCCGCACAACGCCGCGCACTGCACCTCAGCGCGGTGTTCGCCTGCAATTTCGTCAACCATTCGATAGCCGCAGCAAGGCTCATCGCCAACGAAAACGGCATCGACTTCGCCCTCCTGCGCCCGCTCCTCGACGAGACCATCCGCAAGGCTACGGAAGCCGACCCGATACTCGGTCAGTCGGGACCCGCCGTGCGTGGCGACGAGAATACGATGCGCCTGCACGAAGAATTGCTCGCCCGACACACTCACCTGCTCTCCCTCTACATCGTGGAGAGTATGAGCATCAAGGACTTGGCTCAAAAATACCCCCAAGGTCTCCCCCACCCCAACCCTAAAAACACCGAAAAATGAAAACTCACGCATTTCTTAGACTTATCCGTTACAAAAACCTGATAATGATGGCGTTGATGATGCTGATGATGAAACTCTGCGTCATCGACCCAATCATCAAATTGTTTAACCTCACGCCGACTTTCACGTACTTGGATTTCGTAATCCTGACCCTCGCCCAAATCCTCGTGGCGGCGGGCGGCTACATCATCAACGATTATTTTGATATGAAAGCCGACCGTATCAACCGTCCTGACTCTCAGATTGTTGGCAGCGAGGTAACACGCGGTTCTGCCACCAACTACCACCTTGCGACGAGCATTGCGGGCTGCGTGCTTGGGATGTTGGTGTCGATGAGGGTTGGATTTTGGCCATTGGGGTTGATATTCCCGTTTGAAGTGGGCTTGCTGTGGTTTTACTCGTCGGCGTACAAAGGGATGTTTTTGGTGGGCAATTTGGTGGTGGCGTTCCTTGTGGCAACGTTGCCATTCCTGCCGTCGCTGTACGAATACAGAGGCCTCATCGCCGTTGACGACCCCGCAATACAAGCCGGCGCATTCGACCCGACAGTCATCATTTATTGGAGCGCGGGGATGGCGGCGTTTGCCTTCCTGACCACAATGATGCGCGAAATCATCAAAGACATCGAGGACATCGAGGGCGACAACGCACAAGGCTGCCGCACTATGCCCATAGTTATCGGCGTGACGGCGAGCAAGGTTGTGGTCTGCATTTTTATCATTGCGACAATAGCCGGCATGGTGACCGCGTATTACAATTTCCTCGGCAGCGACCTCAAATCAGGCATCTACTTGGGCGTGGCCGTGGTGCTTCCGCTGCTCTTCCTGACGGTGAAGGTTTTGCTTTCAAAGACCCAAGAGCAATTCCACCTTTGCAGCACGATTGCAAAAGTAATAATGCTGCTCGGAATGTTGTATCTGCTGATAGTGTGGTACAATTTTGAGATATTCAAGGCGGAATATTGATTGAGGGGTTTCGGTGGTCACTTTTTTGCGGGAAAAAATATAATCACCTCACTTCGTACCTGTATTCCTCATCCTCGCCGTTGTCATATATATTTTTGCCGGAGGGGATGGTGATATTCAAATCACTCAGCATTGTGGCAAGGTTCTGCTTGAATTTGCCTCCATTGATGGTGTAAGTACCTAAATTAGGATCCTCGGCAAGTTGTTCAAAACAACCGCCATTGATGGTCACACTGCCGGGAGCTCCTTGATCTTTGATGTTGATTATCTTGCCGTATGTGCCGCTGTTGATGATGAAATTGTGTCCGTCTGTCCATATTTGGGTGACATTCATATTTTCCAAAACAACAGTGCCTTTGTAATAGTCGTTGAAACCTCCTTGACCGTCAATTTCTTGTGAAATTGTTCCGTTCCTGACAATCACAGTCTCGCCCTCAACATTGTTTTGCAGATATAGCAATTTCAAAGTATGACCATTTAGATCTACCACTCCGTCATTTCGCGTAATCTCTATAGTTCCAACATCCATGCTCAATGTCAATGTCGGATTGTCTTCGGAGGACGAGTTAAATATAGTTATTGCATTCTCTCCAATCACCGGACGAACTGGGAACTGGAACTCACAACTAATTGGATAATTGGCATCCCACCCACCATCCTGCCCCTCTAATGCTTTGTCTGTTGTATTCGACCAAATCCAAACTTCTTTTCCCCTAAGCGATTCTCCATTATAATTGGGATGTAGATATCCCGCTGTGGGCAAGATGATATATGGCTCAGAAGAATAATCGTCGCCGCCGTCTGTCCGCTTTCTATAAAGCCGCCAATTTTGCCCGTCTGCCTTGGTGACACAGCCGCTGACAAGTAGGCTAAAATCAGCCGGCGACGGCACCCGCGCTGGACTTTGCACAAGTCCGTTATTGGCATCAGTACAAGTATAAAAATCGCCGTACCCGTTGTAACTGGTAGAATTGATGTTTTTGTCTGCCCACAGGATACTTACACCCAAATCGACATATCCACTGCGGTCAAGTGTGTAAATAGTGCCTGTCGATAGTTCATTTGAAGGTTTGTGGTAAAAGCTCATTTCGATGGGCGAGCCCGCGTCAAGCACAATCCAAACCTTGCCATTGCTGGTGTTGACGGGATAATCAACAGAATTTACCATAAGTTTTTGCTGCAATGGCGACATAATGGCTTCAAAATATGCCTTGTCATCAGATAACGACACCACATCTGTTGTGCCGTATGTCATGCCTACGGTGGAATAGTTATGGGAACAATTGTTGAGCAAATCGTCAATAGAATTGATTGACGAATTTATCGTACCAACAATTTTAATCGTGCCGGCAAGCGGTGTGCCGTTGGCAATCATCCCGTTGGTGACTTCTACGAGGCCATCAAATACGCCATTGCCGTCCGAATCAATGGATTTAAGCGGAATTGATGAATTTTCTACCCCCTCGCCCGAAACCTCCATTTTGACATTGTTGGTTATATGCGAATTGTTGAATTTTGGCTCATAACTTTCAAGGCTGCCGCCATCTGTACATGACACCCTCGAATATATCGGCAGTTTAGCGGTAACTGTAATCTGCATACAAAGCTTGACACTCTTCACACGACGGTTGCCATTGTATTGAAGGGTTGTTGTGTTGCCTTCCTGCGTAACATTCCAATTACTTTTTTCAGCGTCGGATTCGGGAATATTTACAACATTCTCTTGCGCTTTGGTTTTTGTAAATGTTACAATAAGCAACATTAAAAATATTGATAAAAACTTGCTCATAACAAATCAAATTTTTGTTTGTGCAAATGTACGCCATTTTTGTAAATTTATTCAACCATCAAAAAAAATTAACATTTTTTTCAAACTTTTTCCCCTGTTTTCCGTATCTTTGTGCAATAAAATGCATTTGGTAAAAATAATTCATACATCATGAACAAATATTTTTTCGGCTTTTGTATGGTGTCAATTGTGCTATTGACGCTCTCCAATATTGCTGTGGCACAATCGGGACTGACTCAGGCCTCCGACGGCTCCTGGCAATACACTGGCAGCGGCACGGAATCAGGTCTGTACCTACAAGCAGAATATGACGACTTTGACATCACATTTGTCCCCGGCCCATATATTTACTCAGGCAATCCGATAAAATTGGCAATAGACAAAGTGACTTACCCTGACGAAAATGGCAACGATGTTGAAATTCCGTCCACCGATTACCGGTTGGAGGAAGGCGACGAACACGACATCTTATACATCAAAAATAACGGCGGCGGCGAGGCTCAGTTTTGGTTGACATATACCGACAACAACGCCATCGGCGAGGCAACACTCTCAATAACCAACCCGACCGACGCGACAAACATTTACTCCAAAACAATTACTTTCGATATTCAAAAAGCATATTTTAAAATAACCAACGGCTCTGCCGAAACAAAATACGCAACATTAGGAGACGCCATCAACGCCCTCACTGCCAATGTAACACTCACGATGCTTGATGATTACACCGTAGGGACTGATGAAACCATCGGCTCGATTTCCCAAAAAAATATCAAGTTTGACTGCAACGGAACAGGAAACTACACCTTAAACCTTAACGAACACACTCTAACCATCAGTGCAGAAGGCAGTTTAACAATTTCCGGCGGTATATTTTCCAGCACAACGGCTATATTTCAAAATTTTTCATCGAAAAACCTATTGGCGACAGATTACGTTTTTTACGACAACGACAATAACATGTACTCTTACATTGAAAATGGCACTACCCTTTACGAAAAATACTCGACAACAGACAAGTACCTCATTGATAAAGACGGCAATGCGATAACATACGCCGAAATTGACCAAAAAAGCATAGGCTATGCCGTACTTTCAGACAATACCGATATTATTTCTGAAGGCGTCACTGGCAAAACTCTTACCTTCAAATACGGCATAAAACCTGACGGCGCGTATAAATTGGTTTCGGGGTGGAATTATCCGTCGTGGTATAACATCGAAGAAAAAAGCGCAATCACACAAGTCGTTTTTGATGAGAGTTTCCAATACGCAAGACCGACTTCTTGTTGTTGGTGGTTTAGTGGATTCTCAAATCTCAAAACAATAACGGACATAAAGTATCTGAATACAGAAAATGTTACGGCCATGATTAATATGTTCGCATACTGTAGTAAACTTACCGTAATTGACGTAAGTAATTTCGATATCCAAAAGGTTCTGAAAATGAATTGGATGTTCTATGAATGTACAAATCTTACCACTCTTGATTTAAGCAAGTTAAAGACGGATATAGTTACGGATATGGGTGCAATGTTCTACAATTGTAACAACCTTACTATCCTTGATTTACGTGGGTTCAATACCGTAAATGTTACGGATATGGGACACTTGTTTTATAAATGTAAAAAACTTACAACGGTTTTGATAGATGATAATTGGAGTACTGATGCGGTTACGACATCAGGTTATATGTTTAGTCAATGTTCCTCCCTCATCGGCAGCGACGGCACAAAAGTCGGCTCCATTATTAACAAAACCTACGCCCACGCCGACGCAGGCGGCTACTTGACAAAATACGCATACAAGATTTTCTACAAATGGGCGGACGATGCTACGGGCGCATATAAAACACAATATTCGCCGTCATCGTACAGCGGCGAGACTGATGTCAATATAGACAATCCCAATGACAGAGAATATGACTTTTTTTATTGGACACAAGTTTCGACAAATGGAGAACAAATCGGCGGTTCGTCAGCCAATTTGACAATTCCTGCCGGTAAAGGCGGCAACAGAATCTATGTCATGCACTGGGCAATACCGCAACCGTATGCAGAAATATCCGACAATCCCAACGGCGGCAAAAAACTTACATTCAAATACGGCGTCAAACCATACGAGGCGTATGATATTGACAAGTGGGCATCGATACCAGACAGATACAAAACCAATGGCTCGACAACAGAAGTTTTGGGTTGGGACTCAATGCACGACGAAATCACAGAAGTCGTTTTTGACGAAAATTTTGCACAGGCAAGACCTGTTTCGTGCCAAAACTGGTTTTACGATTTCACCAACCTTACTACAATTACTGGCATTGAATACCTCAACACATCTGAAGTTACAAGCATGCGCGGTATGTTCGACAAATGTAAAAGTCTTGAATCCATTGATTTAAGCCATTTCAATACTGGCGAACTTATATCTATGAGGGCGATGTTTTGCGACTGCGGAAAACTTACAACCCTTGATTTGAGCAGTTTCAACACAGAGAAAGTGAAAGAGGCGCCATATATGTTTCAGAATTGTAAAAAACTGACTACCATATTGATTGACGAAAACAATTGGAGTCTGCCACAATCGACTTCCACACAAATTCTATTTGAGAATTGCACAGAAATTATCGGCAACGACGGAACAAAATTAGGCTCAACAATTAACGCAACCAAAGCCCATGCAGGTACCGGCGGCTATCTCACAAAAGGCGATTACAAGATTTTCTACAAATGGGCGGACGATGCATCGGGCGTATATAAAACACATACTCCGTCGTCGTTTACATTTAGCAGCACTGAAAACGTGGAAATTCCAGTACCAATAAGAGAGGGTTATGGACTTTTGTATTGGACACAGGTTTCGGCAAGCGGCGAACAAATTGGCGAATCATCTACAAGTTTGACAATCGCAGCAGGAGAAGTCGGCAACAGGATTTATGTCATGCACTGGGGTGTGCCGTATGCAGTAATGTCTGACAATACCGACGTCATCTCCGAAGGCGTCACCGGCAAGACGCTGACATTCAAATGCAGCGCAACCAAGCCCGACGATGCGTATGATTTGAACACAGCCGACAACAATCCTGATTGGATGAACTCTGAAACATCGCAAATCACGCGAGTAGTCTTTGACAAGTCGTTCCAAAATGCGAGGCCAACTTCGTGTCATGGATGGTTTTTCAATTTTGTGGCATTGAGCGAAATTGTAGGTATGAAAGAATACCTCAACACAGAAAACGTTACCAATATGCAAGAAATGTTTCAAAGTTGCATTATCCTTCCCTCTCTTGATGTCTCCAATTTCAATACAGGAAGTGTTGAGTGCATGAGAGCAATGTTCGCAGGTAGCAGAGGTCTTACCACACTTGATGTCTCCAATTTCGATACAGAGCAAGTTACTGACATGGCAAATATGTTCGCAGGTTGCAGCGGACTGACAACTCTTAATCTTTCCAATTTCAACACAACGAAAGTTACGAAGATGGAAGAGATATTCTACAATTGCAGCAATCTAACCACAATATTGATTACCGAAAACAAATGGGATGTCTCAAATCTTGAAGAACATTTTAGGGATGGTATGTTTAGCGGTTGCCCCGAACTCATCGGCAACTATGGAACAAAAGTTATCAACAACGTTGGTCCGACCAACGCACATGCTAACCCTGGCGGTTACCTCACCACCGGCAATTACAAAATCTTCTACGACCTCGACGCAGACGACGGCGAAGTGAAATTGGAAACCTTTGATGACGCAATAACCGAATTCCTCGACGAAGAAGTAACATTGGAAAATCCCACAAGAACAGGCTACACATTTGGGTATTGGACAGGCACGCCAATTACAGGCTTGGTGGACGGCTCCACGGCATCCACGGTAACAATTGCCGCAAACGAAGTCGGCAACCGTATCTACACGGCGCACTGGGTGGAAATCCCGTATGCAATCAAACTTCCCGCCGGCTGGACTGCCTACGCCGCCGACGACACTGAACATACAACGCCCCTCACCACCGCCACTGCCGGTACAAAAATCGTTGTAAAATACGACGGCACAACACCACCCGTAGCTAAGGTGGAAGTATCCCCTATACCAGAAGACATCACGATAACCAACGACAACCCTCTGGCACTGTCGGCAGGCGAAACAGCACAATTGGACTATACAATCACGCCCGCCAAGGCTGGTGACGAATACAAGGTGATAAAATGGACATCGAGCAAAAAGTCAGTGGCAACGGTATCATCAGAGGGCGAGGTGACGGCAGTCGCCGCCGGCACAGCCACCATCACCGTCACCATCAACGGTCAATCGGCGACCATTACCGTAAACGTCACAGAATGAACTCGACACTTTCATAATGCAAAAATATTCAATTTTTCAAGGGAAATTAACTTTTTTTTGATTATTTTTCTGTATTTTTGCATTGTCATTCAACCTTAATAAGATTACCAAAATGAAAAAAATATTCAACATACTGACATTGTTCTTCGCCATATTGCTCTGTGCCGCCAATACAGCCGCTGCGCAAACGGAACAGGCATACGTCGTACTTTCTACCGACGGCACAACACTCACTTTCAAATATGGCGTACCACCCCAAACCGGCAAGACTTACAACCCTCTCAATACTGGAACTTCTTTGCCCGGTTGGTTTGATGATGCCAAAAACACGGTTACCACAGTTGTATTCGAGGAATCATTCAAAGATGTCACCCCAACCTCTTGCCATGGATGGTTTTGGACATTTGAAAAACTTAATACTATAACCGATATCCAATATCTGAACACGTCACAAGTTACGAGTATGTATGCGATGTTTTTGAAATGCTACGAACTTACAGATCTTGATTTAAGCAGTTTCAACACTGCAAATGTTACTGATATGAATAATATGTTTTCGAATTGTAAAAACCTTAAAACCCTTGATGTGAGCAATTTCAACACAACAAGTGTTACGAATATGAGTGCTATGTTTGCTAATTGCTACGAACTTACAGCCATTGATGTTAGCAAATTCAACACAGCGAGTGTTACAGATATGTCTTCGATGTTTTCTTCTTGTAAAAGTCTTACAGACCTTGACGTAAGCCACTTCAACACAGCGATTGTTACGGATATGCATGGTATGTTTTTTGGTTGCAGCAGCCTTACTAACCTTGATTTGAACAATTTCAACACAGCAAGAGTTACGAATATGAGTTCAATGTTTTATGATTGTATAAATCTTGAAAATCTTAATGTAAGCAAATTCAATACTGCGAATGTAACGAATATGAGCAATATGTTTTATAATTGCCACTCATTGGAAACCATTGATGTGAGCAACTTCAATACTGCGCGAGTTACGGATATGAGTAATATGTTCAAGTATTGCAACAGGCTTACTACCCTTGATGTGAGCAAATTCAACACAGCGAGTGTTACGAATATGGCATCTTTGTTTTTGAATTGCTACACCCTAAAAAACCTTGATGTTAGCCAATTCAACACAGCGAGTGTTACGGATATGAGTAAAATGTTTTGGGGATGCACCGACCTTGAAACAATAACAGTAAGTAGCGGATGGGAGACAGGCTCGCTTACAGATGGCAGCCAAATGTTCTCTAATTGTACTTCACTCAAAGGCGGCAAAGGTACAACATACGATGCAGACCATACAGATGCCACCTACGCCCGCATTGACG
>JAEEGK010021118.1_pt1 | contig 13785 bp, 13 predicted proteins | sample 8958771 | NCBI WGS metagenome assembly JAEEGK01 (sample SAMN16246547, study PRJNA631951) | gut metagenome | biome: gut microbiome; feature: rumen; material: SC-attached | host: Bos | place: Iran: Karaj | collected 2018-10 | reverse complement strand
GCGGCCTCTCCTTTGACAATGGCACTTGCAAGTCCCTGACATCCGGGATATCCGCAGCCTCCGCAGTTATTGCCGGGAAGTTCTTTTAAAATAAGCTCTTCCCTTTCGTCCGTTTCAACCTTAAAGGCGATTCCCGCAACACCCAGGAATACGCCGATTATTATTCCGATTATGCCTATGATCACAAGCGTGGTAATTAAAGCTGAATAATCCACCCTAAGCCTCCCTGTATCCGATATTCTCCATCGGATGATTGAAAACTGATATTACAAAAGTCCCGAAAATCCGCAAAAAGCAATTGCCATGAGGCCTGCAGACACCAGAACGATGGGCATGCCCTTAAAGGCTTTCGGAATGTCGTTGTATTGCATTTTTTCTCTGATACCCGCAAGGATCACGATGGCGATGGTGAAACCTACGGCTGTGGCAAATCCGTTAACGGTACCTTCCAAAAGGCTGTAATCCTTGGAAACGTTTGTCAAAGCTATGCCAAGGACCGCGCAGTTGGTGGTAATAAGCGGTAGATACACGCCCAGTGCTTTGTAAAGAGGCGGCACAAAGCGTTTTAAAAACATCTCCACAAACTGAACAAGTGCCGCAATAACCAGAATGAATACGATGGTCTTAAGGTAGGTAATATCAAACTTAACAAGAAGATGCTCATAAAGAAGCCCGGTAACGATACTTGAAAGGGTTATTACAAAGATAACCGCGGTACCCATACCGAAGGCTGTCTTTATCTTCTTTGAAACGCCCAGAAAGGGACAAAGTCCCAGAAACTGGCTTAAAACGACATTATTGATGAGGGCGGAACCGAGTGACAGAATAATAAGATTTCTAATCATTGTTGTCCTCCTTTCCTGCCTCTGTAGCACTGTTTAACATCTTCTGGGCCTTTTCCATGGCCTTTTTCTTTTTGCCGGGACGCTTTCCCGAAGGTATTTCGCGTTTGATCGCTCTTTTGTATGCCGAAATATCCCAGATCTCCATTTCGTCCTGATCGTCCGTAATGTCAGCAACCGGTGTTTCGGTCTTTTCAGACATTTCGGATGCATCCCGGGTTTCGGTCACATCTTTGCTTTCGACAGAGTCCGTATTTTCGCCGGTTTCCTTCGTTTGTTCCGTTTCGGGTTCCGAAGGTTCCTCCGTCAAAGTTTGGTCATTATAAACTTCCGGAGAATTTTCTTCGGTTTTGCCGTCCGCTTCCGGATCCGTTTCGGTCTCTGGGCCGTTATTCCCGGAGTCTTCCGGAATTTCGGTATCGGATGAAGGATCAACAGCCTCATTTGCAGGCTCTTCTTTAACCTCTATATTTTCATCTTTTTCTTCGACAGTTTCAGGTTCTTCACGCAGGCTTTCAGATTCTTCCCGCACCTTTTCAGATTTTTCTTTACGGGCGTTCTCTGACTTACTATCGGATTTTTTACGTTCTTTATCGCCGTCTTCAGACTTTTTCTTATTCTTTTCAGGCTTTGCTTCAGATTTCTTTTCGGAGCCTTCAGAGCGTTTTTCAAACTTTTCTTTAAATCGTGCCAAAAGGCCCGCAAGGGGAACAGCTTTCTTAACATTCTTTACGTCCTCCGTCTCATCTTTAGCCATATCATCCGAAGTTTCGTTTGAAGAATCAGTCTTTTCACTTGAAGCAGTTTCTGTAGCCTCAGTTACAGCCACGGCTTCCGCGGTCTCTTCTGTCTCAATGATTTCTTCGGTTTCTTCGGGCTCTTCGGGGATCATCTCGACCTTGCAGGACTTATCGCATGCAAGACAGTTACCGCCGCAGCCCGACTGGATCTTGGACATATCCTTTCCGTGGCGCTCACCGATCTCCTTAACCTTGTCCTGGATGGCGGTAAGCAAAGCCAGCACAAAGAACGCTCCGGGTGCCATAACAAAGATGCTTACGGGTACGAAGCCCTCAGGCATCACATATACGTTAAAGACCTTACCGGAACCGAGAAGTTCTCTGATGGCACCGATGAGGGTAAGGGAAAAGGTAAAGCCCATTCCCATTCCGAGACCGTCGAACAAAGAAAGAAGTGCGGGATTCTTATAAGCGTAGCTTTCTGCACGTCCCAGGATTATACAGTTAACAACGATAAGCGGAATGTAAAGTCCCAGCGCACTGTAAAGCGAAGGAATGTAACCCTTCATCAAGAGTTCCACTATCGTAACGAAAGACGCAATGATCACGATAAATGCGGGAATTCTGATCTTATCGGGTATTATCTTTCTCAATAGAGAAATGATCAGGTTGCTCATGGCAAGCACGAGCATGGTGGAAACGCCCATTCCGAGACCGTTGATGGCGCTGGTGGTAACCGCAAGGGTCGGACACATACCAAGCATCAGCACAAGGGTCGGGTTTTCCTTGAGCATACCGTTTAAAAGGCGTTCGGACAAATCGGAGATCAAACTGCGGTTTTCATCCTGCTTATTATTCATTGCCGACACCTCCCTTCAATATTTCTCTGAAATAGGCAAGGGCCGTATTTACGCCTCCCGTAACTGCCTTAGAGGTGATGGTTGCACTGCTGATGGCATCGATTTGAGTCTCATCTGCTGCACCCGATTTCACAACCTCGAATACTTCGGCTTTACGTCCGCGGAACTGAGGCGCCAAAACTTCAGGCGCGCGCATTCCGAGACCCGCCGTCTCGCTTATCTCAATGAAGGAAACGCCGTTAACGGTGCCGTCGTCGCCGATTCCGACATAGAATACAATATCTCCGCCGTAGCCTTCATGGCTCGTCACTTCAACCACGTAGCCCTTAAGACTTCCGGCTTCATCATAGGCTTCCACACAATCCGTAATCCCGGAACCCGTGTGGGCCGTCTTAAACTCTTCCGTTACAGGATATTCGGCGATCTTCGATTCCGAAAAAGAAGCTGCCTCGTAGAATACTCTTCTGCAGGCGTTCTGTCTGGTCTTAATCTCCATTTCCGCAATGGGAGCCTTGGTGTTTTCGTAAACAAAGGCAAGGATTCCTCCGGCAAATACCGTAATAAGAAGCATAATAAGGGTATTCTTTAAAAGTTCGATGATCTCGGAAGCTTCAACTTTTCTGCCCTTCTGCTTATCGGGCTTTCCGGCCTTTTCTTTTTTGGAAGAATTCTTTTCTGAAGCCTTCTTTTTTGAAGAAACACGCTTTGCGGCTTTCTTTTCTTTTATCTTTTCCGCACGTTCGATCTCGGCGATGGACTTAAACACGTCTTTACTCATTACGTGTACCTCCTTTGCCGAAGAATCTGGGTGCCGTTGCTTTGTCAATCAAAGGAACAAGCAGGTTTGAAATTATGATAGAGAAGGAAACGCCCTCGCCGGAAGGTCCGATGATACGGAAAATGGCGGTAAGTATTCCCAGTATGATACCGTAAACAAATTGCCCCAGTTTGGTTATGGGCCGCGTCACATAGTCCGTCGCCATAAAGAAAGCACCCAGCAAAAGTCCGCCGCCCGAAAAGTGAGCGGCAAGGAAATAAAGGTCGAAGCCGTGGCCGCCGAAGAATCCCATGCAAAGAAGGAATGTAAGTATGTACATTCCGGGAATGATCAGGTCGATAACTCCGAAGATTATAAGAATGGCGGCACCTATCAAAAGTGCGATAACACTGGTCTCACCGATGGTACCCGGAGTGTTGCCCTTTACCATCTCAACAAGATCGGGTCTTTCGCCCAGTCTTAAAAGAGCCAGGGGTGTAGGCTCCGAAACTCCGTCAACCGAGAAATTGGTCATGATGGACGCAAAGGAAATAACAAGAAAGCACCTTGCACCCAGCGCCGGGTTCATGAAGTTCTGTCCGAGACCGCCGAAAAGCATCTTTACGACAACGATGGCAAAGAAAGCCCCCACAACACCGATCCACCAGGGCGCAGCCGGAGGCAGGTTCAGTGCGAGCAAAAGTCCCGTAACCATGGCGGAAAAATCGCCTATGGTTATCTTTCTTCGTGTGATTAAATCAAAAAGCAATTCGGCCATCACCGCACTGAATACGGTAACCCCGATCAAAAGCAGGGCATTCAGCCCGAATTTGAACACGCCGTAACCCGCAGCGGGAAGCAAAGAGACAATAACAGTAAACATCAGGCTGCTACTGGTCACCTTCGAGCGTGTATGTGGATTTGATGAAACATTCAATAATCCGTTCACGTTTCTTTCCTCCCGTCAGCGTTTCTTCTTGGCAAGCAATATCTTACGCATCGATTTTATATTCTGTGTGAGAGGCCTCTTGGCAGGGCATACGAAACTGCAGCATCCGCACTCAACGCACTCAAGACCGTGTCCGCACATAAACTCCTCTTCATTGAAATTCTCCGCATGGTCCGAAAGTGTCTTCGGAACAAGGCGGCTGGGGCAGGCTTCCACGCAACGACCGCAGTTGATGCAGGCGGAAGGTTCAGCCTTGCTGATGTCGTCCTCCGACAGGCACAACAAAGCAGATGCGGTCTTGGTTATGGGAACGTCCAGACCGAACATGCAAAAGCCCATCATGGGGCCGCCCGAAATTATCTTGACCGGTTCTTTTCTGAATCCGCCCGCCTCTTCAACGAGATCCGAGTAGAGCGTTCCGATGGGAACCGAAAAGTTTCTGGGATTTTTGATACAATCGCCGGTAACGGTAACGATCCGGCGAAGCAAAGGCAGGCCGCGATAAATCGCATTGGCTACGGAATTGACCGTGTCAACATTGTTAACCACACAGCCCACATCTGCGGGAAGAAGCTTTGAATTGAGTTCCCGGCCCGTTACCGCAAAAATAAGCTGCCTTTCGGAACCCTGGGGATATTTGGTCTTTAATGTCTTGACCGTGATCCTGGGTTCTTCCTTGGTAAGTGCCTTGAATATTTTGATACAATCGGGCTTATTGTCTTCTATGGCGATTATGCCGAGAGAATAAGGAAACAATTTAAGATAAACCTTAAGACCCGCAATGAGGTTTTCGGGCTCTTCCACCATCTTGCGGTAGTCACTGGTAAGATAGGGTTCGCATTCGGCTCCGTTAACGATAACGTAGTCAATCTTGGAAGGTTCTTTTACGGAAAGTTTAACATGGGTCGGGAAGCCTGCACCGCCCATTCCGACAATGCCCGCTTCTTTTACTCTTTCTATTATCTCTTCACCGGTCATTTCCTCCAGGGGCTTAACCGGCCATGCGGGAACTGCTTCATACTGACCATCGTTTTCAACAACGATTGAAAGAACGCTGTTTCCCGTCAAAACTCTTCTTTCTTCTATCGCCTTGACGGTACCGGAAACGGCTGAATAGATGTGTGACGAAACAAAGCCCTCGGCCTCTGCTATCCGCTGTCCCGCAAGAACTCTGTCACCTTTGGCAACTATTGCTTTTGCGGGGGCACCGATATGCTGGCTCAAGGGGTAAACAAGATCGCTCTTGGGCGTAATCTCCTTAATCGGAATATCCTTGGACATATCCTTTCCGTCAAAGGGGTGTATTCCGCCGGAAAACGTCATTTTAGCCATAAAATGTAACCCAACCTTCTCATTTCTGTTTGGCGATTTTTCTCGCCGACATTAATACTATACTATTTTTTAACACTAGTGTCAAAAGAATAATCTTGTTTATATCACCCTGAAATGATATCATATAAGGAGAAAAATGACACGAGTGTTATTATGAGGATCATGGCATGGAAACTATAATGCACGAACTCTCCGACATCAAAACAGTTTACAACCCCGATGAAAACTCAAAGATATCGGACTACCTGTTTGTCGACATCGAAACAACGGGCTTTACGCCCCGCACATCGAAGCTTTATCTGATCGGTTGCGTATACGGTACGGGTTCCGCCCTCCATACCACCCAGTTCTTTGCGAACCGCTATTCGGATGAGGCCGAAGTCCTGGAAGAATTTTGTGATTTTTCGAAAAATTTCAAATATTTGGTTCATTTCAACGGAAACAACTTTGATATTCCCTACCTTAAAGCAAAGTGTAAGGAATTCAACATAGAACCTGCATTTGAAAATCTCGAAGGTATCGACGTTTTCCGCCGCATAACCCCTTACAAAACTTTCCTGCGTTTGGAAAACTGCAAGCAGAAAACAATAGAAAAATTCCTCGGTATCAAGCGAGAGGACAAATTCTCAGGCGGAGACCTTATCGGACTTTACCACAGTTACGTTGCAAATAACGATGAAGAACTCAAAAAGCTGCTCCTTTTGCATAACTATGAAGATATTAAGGGCATGGTGGAGATCCTGCCCGTTTTGGCCTTTACGGAGCTCTTTAACAGGCTCCATACCGTAACCAAGGTCTCTGCCAATTATTTTGAAGATGAACAGGGGAACAAGCGCTCGGAGCTTTTGATAGCCTTTGAACTTGAAAAAGAACTTCCGGTTCCGGTTTCCTTTATCTACGACACCTGCTATTTCACGGGAGCCGCAAATCACTGCATGATAAAGGTTCCTCTTTATGAAGAAGAAATGAAATACTTCTACGCCGACTACGAGGACTATTACTATCTCCCCGCAGAAGACATAGCCCTTCACAAATCCGTTTCTTCTTTCGTGGAAAAATCACACAGGGAGCAGGCCAAAGCCTCCAACTGCTATACCAGAAAGTTTTCAAAGTACCTTCCCGAATGGGATACTCTCGTAACCCCCTTCTTTAAACGGGATTATAAGTCGGGAGAACTTTTCTTTGAACTTACGGACGAATTAAAAACAGACAGAGAATTCTTTTCCCGCTACGTTTCGCACATCCTTAATCACATGAGCATGTGATTCGCAAAAAGAAAGCCCTCCGGTTCAAATCCGGAGGGCTTATTAATTATCAGGGCTTTTCGTAGTAGAAAGAATTCTTTCTTGCGTACCCGATTTCCTTGTAATTGATGATCTGCTCTGTGCTTCCGATAAAGAGGATTCCCCTGTGGGCCAGAGATTCGTTAAACTTCTTGAATACCTCTTCCTTGGCTTCCTCTGTGAAGTAGATCAAAACATTCCGGCAGACTATCATGTGCATATCCGTAGGATACTTGTCCTTAAGAAGATTGTGCTGGCTGAAGCTTACACGGGACTTGATCTCATCGGATATCTTGTAGGAAGGTCCGATCTTGGTGAAGTATTTCTTTTTGAAATCATCGGGCACATTCTCGATACTCTTGTCGTTGTAAAGACCGGTCTTCGCTTTCTCAAGGATCTGCTTGTCGATATCGGTGGCCGTGATTTTGATCTGATTCAGGGGAATATGACGTGAAAGCGCCATAACCAGTGAATAAGGCTCGTCGCCGGTGGAGCAGGCAGCGCTCCAGATCTTTAAATTCTTTCCGAACTTTGAAATAAGCTCGGGTATTATCTGTTTATCAAGAAGTTCCCACTGATCGGGATTTCTGTAGAATTCCGAAACGTTGATGGTTAAATAGCTGACAAATTCTTCAAAGGTATCCTTGTCGGTTTTCAGGAGTTTGACATAATTCTCGTAACCGTCGACCTTACGCTTTTCGATAAGAGTATCGATACGGCGCTTCATCTGTTTTTCTTTGTAAGAGCTTAAGTCAATGCTTGTAAGTTCAAATACCGCTTTTTTGAATTGCTCATAATCGTATGCCATAACATTCTCCCGTCAAATATAGTTTTTACCCCTAAAACACATATTGGGCAGTCATTCCTGACTACCCAATATTATAATCATTTTTTTTAACAAACTGTTAAATTACTTCTCTTCTTCGGATTCGCTTGCGATAACTGCGTCGATGTCTACGCTTGCAACATCCTCATCATCAGTTTTCTTAGGCTCTTCGGGAGCGGTGAGTGCTCTGATGGAGATGCTTACGCGCTTCTCTTCGAGGTTGAAATCAACAACCTTTGCGGTGATGACATCGCCAACCTTCAATACGTCCGAAGGCTTCTCGATGTGGCCCTTGGTGATCTGGGATACATGAAGAAGTGCATCGATGCCGGGCTCTAATTCAACGAAAGCTCCGAAATCTGCCATACGCATTACGGTACCGGTTACTTCGGTTCCCACAGCGTACTTTTCTTCAGCCTTGATCCAGGGATTGGTATCGTTAAACTTAAGGCTCAGAGCGATCTTCTTGTCGGAGATCTCTTTGATGAGAACATTAAGCTTATCTCCGGGCTTGTAGGTCTTCTTGGGATTCTCGACTCTGCCCCAGCTCATTTCGGAGATGTGAAGGAGTCCGTCGATTCCGCCGAGATCGATGAATGCACCGAAATCGGTAACGTTCTTAACGGTACCTTCAACAACATCGCCTGCTTTGATGGTGGAAAGAATCTTTTCCTGAGCAGCTTCTTTTCTGGAAAGAAGAACCTTCTTGCGGTCGCCGATGAAACGACGCTTCTTGGGATTGTATTCGCTGATAACGAATTCAACTTCCTGTCCCGCATATTTGGAAAGATCTTTCTCATAAGTGTCGGAAACAAGGCTTGCGGGGATGAATACACGAACTTCATCAACCACTACGCAGATACCGCCTTCAAGAACCTGTGAAACCACTGCCTTCAAAACTTCGCCGGATTCTGCGGCTTCTTCAAGTTTCTTGGAGCCTCTCTCAAGTGCAAGTCTCTTGTAGGACAAAAGAACCTGACCGTCTCCGTCATTAACTTTGATTACCTTAACATCAAGGGTATCGCCGACCTTAAGCGCCTTGGTAAGGTCTACTCCGGGATCGTTGCTGTATTCTGTCTTGGTAAGCACACCGTCGGACTTGTAACCGATGTTCAGGATAGCCTCGGTAGGCTTAACGTCGATTACGGTACCTTCTACAACCTCTCCCGAATGTATTGTTTTAAATGATGCTTCAAGCATCTGTTCAAAAGTCATTTCTGACATAACTTTGAACCTCCTCAATAATGTATTTTGGCGTGGAAGCACCGGCAGTGATTCCGATTGTTCCCTCCGCCTCGGGAAGCTTACCCAAAACGTCCATGACGGTCTGCACAAACAATGTGTTTCGGCACACGCTGCTGCATATCTCGTACAGCTTTCGGCTGTTGGAGCTGTGAGTATCACCTATAACAATCATGACATCAACTTTAGCCGCCAATTCGAGTGCCTCGGTCTGGCGTACATTCGTAGCGTCACAAATCGTATTCATAACATTAGTATTGTAACCGTTTTTTTCAAATTTTTCAACTAATTCTTGAAATTTGTTGCGGTTAAAGGTGGTTTGCGATACAATACATAATTTTTCTTCCCGGTTAAGGGGTATTTTTTCGATGTCGGATTCCTCCTGGACCGTGTACGCCCCACGCGTACTCCAGCCCACAATTCCCTCTACTTCGGGGTGTTTCGGGTTTCCGATCACCACAATTGTCTCTCCTAACAGACTCTGTTTTTCGACAATTGAATGAATTCTTTTGACAAAAGGACAGGTGGCGTCGATAACCTCGTGACCGCTTGCTTTAATCCCTTCATATACCTTTTTTGAAACTCCGTGGCTTCGGATCACGACCTTTCCTTTGGGAAGATGCGAAAGCTCTTCAAGGCTTTCCACCACTCTGACTCCGCGTTTTTCAAAGGATTCGACCACATGGGCGTTATTTAATATCGGCCCGTAGGTATAGATGGGACCGCCCTCCTTAAGGGCCGCTTCAAGAAAGTCAACGCCCCTTCCTGCACCGAAGCAGAAACCCGCATGCTCGGAAACTATTACGTTTCTCATTTTGTTTTTCCTTTAAAGGCATCAATGATGCACTTCTTTACTTCTTCTATGGTCATATATGAACTGTCAACAAGCATGGCTTCCGGAACTCTTACAAGGGGCGAGATATCCCTGTGCATGTCCCGGTAGTCTCTTTCTTTGACTTCCTCTTCGATCCGGGTAAGACAGGGCTTTTCACCCTTTGCGACAAGCTCGTCATAGCGTCTTTTTGCCCTGACGGAGACGTCGGCGTCAAGATAGATCTTAAGGTCCGCATCGGGAAGCACGCAGGAAGCAATGTCGCGACCGTCCATGACCACGTCGACTTTCTTTGCCAGGTCCTGCTGAAGCCTTACAAGTTTCTCACGAACCCGCCCGTATACGGAAATGGTGCTTGCCATATCGCCCACTTCCTGGGTGCGGATGAGGCCGTTTACGTTTTCCCCGTTAAGGAAAACCACCTGGGCCCCGTCCTGATATTTGATCTCCACGACCGCTTTTTCACAGGATGAAGAAACCGCTTCTTCATCGGTCTTATCAAGGCCTTCTCTTATGCATAAAAGAGCCATTGCCCGGTACATTGCGCCCGTATCCACGTAAACAAACGAAAGTTCCTTTGCAACAGCCTTGGCTATCGTACTTTTACCCGCTCCCGCAGGTCCGTCTATTGCTATCTGATAACTCATGCTCGCACCTCCCTTTATTGGTTCGATATTCCGGCAAGGTATCCCGTCGACCAGGCTATCTGCAGGTTAAAGCCGCCTGTCATGGCGTCAAGATCCAGCACCTCTCCCGCAAAGAAAAGGCCCTTCACAAGCTTGGATTCCATGGTGCCGGGATTTATTTCTTTAACATTGATCCCGCCTCTGGTGATGACCGCTTCTTTAATGTCCGCGGTACCCGAAACGGAGATTTCAAAGTTCTTGATAAGTTTTACCAGTCTTTCGCGTTCTTCTTTCGTTACGGAATTTACCTGTTTTGACTCATCGATGCCGGAGCGCTCCACTATCACCGGGATCAGTTTCTGAGGTAAAAGTGCGTCCAGAGAATTCTTAAAGAGCTTGTTCTTTTCTCCCTCGAAGTCCCTCAATATGCGTTTATCAAGTGCCTCAGCGTCAAGACCCGGCTTAAAATCAAGAACGACCTTGGATTTTTTACCCTTTCTTTTTTCAAGATCGTAAAAGGAGCTGGCGGAAAGGACCAGGGGTCCCGAGATTCCGAAATGTGTGAACAAAAGCTCCCCGATTTCCCTGTAAACGCATTTTTCGTCTGAAATGAGCCTAAGCTCTGTATTTTTAAGAGACAATCCCTGAAGCTTGGCGCAGAATTCGTCGTCCGATACAAGGGGTACCAGGGAAGGACTCGTATCGATCACCGTATGGCCGAGTTTCCCGGCAAATACATAACCGTCTCCGTCGGAACCGGTGGTGGGATAAGAAAGACCGCCCGTGGCAACTATAACCCTATCGGCGTTGACCACACCCTCACGATCCGTTTTAACGCCCCTGACAGCCCCGTCCTTTGAAAGAATATCAAGTACCCTTGTATTTAGATTAACGGTCACTCCGGCGCCTCTTACGGCCTTTTCCAGGGCTTTTATCACGTCCGAGGATTTATCGGATACCGGGAAAACACGATTGCCCCGCTCCACCTTCGTGGGGCACCCGTTTTTCTCCACAAGATCGATTATCGCCATATTATCGAAGGTGTAAAAGGCACTGTAGAGAAACTTGGGATTTCTGTTCACATTCTTAAAAACCGTGTCCATATCCGCCGCATTGGTAAGATTGCAGCGTCCCTTGCCCGTTATGTATATTTTCTTGCCGAGTTTTTCATTCCGTTCAAAAAGAATGACTTCATCGCCCGCAAGTGCCGCGGCGTATGCGGCAAGCATTCCCGCCGCTCCTCCGCCAACAACAATCACCTTCATCAATCATCGTCTCCGTAGAAGTTTTCTTCCTTCTTTTTCAGGGAATAATTCAGTATGGGCTCGTCATCGATAAAGTTGATCTCGTCGTTAAGATAAACCTGATAATTTGCCCATGCTTCTTCCAGATTCTCAAGGTTTGACTTGACCTCTTTGGGACGCTTAAGGCAAAGCGCCACAACCAGCGCATTTATAACGCTCAAAGGCGCCACCAGGGAATCAACGATGGAAACCATGTCGCTTCTGGCAAGCAAATTGCAGGAAGAATAGAGATTCATGGGGGAATGCACGCTGTCCGTAAGAGTGATGACCTTGGCATTCCGGTCGTTTGCAAATTCCATGGCCTTAAGGGTACGCATGGAGTACCTCGGAAAGCTGATGCCGATGATGCAGTCCTTTGAATCGATCCTGATCATCTGTTCAAACATTTCGCTGGCGGATGTGGTACCCAAAAGTATTACGTCGGAACGTATCATGTTTAAGTAAAAAGCAAGGAATTCCGCCAAAGGCTTACATGTCCTTAAGCCCACCACGTAAACCTTCTTTGCCTTTAAAATAATGTCTACCGCCATTTCAAAGGCGTCCACGTCCATGTTCAAAATGGTGTCTTCAAGCTTCTCCATGTCGGCTCTTAAGATTGAATTCAAAACTTCCGACTGGGAGCTTCTGCCGTACTTGGCGCTTATCTTCTGCACGGAGTCCATTTTGCTCTTGTACATGACTTCCAAAGCCCTGGAAAACTCGGGATATCCTTCATACCCGAGAGTCGTGGCAAAACGAACCACCGTTGATTCGCTGACACCAACGGATTCGGCGATCTTGGCTGCTGTCATAAATACCGCCAGATCGTAATGGTCTATGACAAAGGCCGCAATAAGCTTCTGCCCCTTTGAAAAGCCTGAAAAACCCTCATTTATCCTGGTTAAAATATCTTTGTTATCTTCCATTCCCAACCCCTGTTATTTAACGAATGCTTTGTATGCGTCTTCAAGCTGAAGCCTGGTCTGTGCCTCCGAAAGATCGTAGTCCCCCGTTATGGTCATGCAGGCTGCCCCGTGTATCAGCATCCACATCTTCATAAAAATCTGCTCCGGATTATGTACCCCTTCTTCCTTTGCCTTGTTCATCTCCGTGATAACCGCTCCCGTGCGGCCGTTTAAAAGATTGTAAAGGTTATACCCTCTGTCGTTCTTTGTCATAAAAAGGAACGAAAAAAGCATGGGTTCTTTGGTGGCAAAGGCAATATAGCAAAGCCCGAGGTTAACGAAAGGCACCGGGCTTCCCTTGTAATAATCGTTATAAAACTTATCGAAAAAAGCAAGGGAATCTTCGAAGATCTCGGAATAGCAGGCCGCCATGTTTTCATAATTTCTGAATATAGGCTGAGTGCTGCACCCCGCAAAGGCGGCAAGCTTTCTTGCCGTCACCTCGGAAATGCCCTGTGTTTTCGTCATTTCAAATGCTTTTTCCCTTAAATAATCGTGAGTAACGGATTCTTTACGTGACATGGACTAACCTCCCGTCTTTCCGGATGAAAAAAGAAAAACAGCCGTTTAAACATAACAACCGTTATTATCGTATCGTATTTTTGCCTTTATATCAAGGGGATTTTATGCGGAAACAAAGAAAAAAGGCCGTACTCATATGAGTACGGCCTTCGTATTTTTGAAATTATACGGGGTAAGCTCCGTTCTTGGTGTCGGCTGCAGTAACGTCAACCTTGGTCTGCTGAGCTTCACGATACTTGAAGTACTCGGTGGCAACCTGAGGGAACAATGCGTAGGAAAGCACGTCCTCATCCTGCTGCTTGTACTGCTTCATCTCTGCTTCGATGGATGCAAGCTCGGGCTTGTCGTGACCGGTAGCTTCTGCGGAGCGGGCGGTGGAACGCTTCTCTCCGGGGATAACCTTGTCGATAACTTCCTGATTCATGGGCTTTACGGTCTGACCGTAGTTACCGCGAAGGAGGTCCTTGAATTCGCCGGTAGCCATCTTGTATCTTTCACCCATAAGTACGTTGAAGATAGCCTGTGTACCAACGATCTGTGAAGAAGGTGTAACAAGAGGAGGCTCACCGCAGTCCTTACGAACACGGGGAATCTCTTCGAGCACTTCACGGTACTTGTTTTCAGCGTGCTGTTCCTTAAGCTGGCTGACCATGTTTGAAAGCATACCGCCGGGTACCTGATAAAGAAGGGTCTTAATGTTAACACCGAGAACCTTGGTGCTCATAA
>JAEEGK010021116.1_pt1 | contig 13786 bp, 10 predicted proteins | sample 8958771 | NCBI WGS metagenome assembly JAEEGK01 (sample SAMN16246547, study PRJNA631951) | gut metagenome | biome: gut microbiome; feature: rumen; material: SC-attached | host: Bos | place: Iran: Karaj | collected 2018-10 | reverse complement strand
TTTCTTTTAAAAAAGCATTCCAATAACCAATAATTATAATTTGTGGTGAAATACATACCATCTTCAATGAAATGTTTAGCTTCCTTTAATAATTCTCCAGCAAATAACATTATATTAGTAGTATCATCACCTATTTCATTATCATGATTTTCTGCAACATTAATAAGTGATTTTGCTGCATATTCTATTCTAATTATTTTATTATTGTTGCATCTCATTTGATATTTTGATCTATTATTATAATCTTGTCTATTCCACGAGGACCTAATGTTGAACTAATTACTTTCATTGATACTTTATATAAGTTTATATTTCTTATTATTTTCTTTTTGGTTTAAGTTTTCATTTTCTTTTTATTTTTTTTATTTTTAATAATAATTTTTCCATTAAAAATTATTATTTTCTTTAGTTTCAATATAATATTTATGAATTATAATATATTTATATTTTTTTTCATTATTGAAAATAATTCAAATTTTCATTTAATGAAATTATTACTTTTTTATAATTTTATTTATTAATTTAATTCTTTCATTACAAATTCCAGGGAAAAAAAATTTTAATTTTTTAGTTTTGTCACTATTATTTTCAATTAGAGAATAATAATTTTTTTTATCTTTTTTCACTTTTGAATAATATTTAATATTGGATTTATAAGGAACAAATTGAGAAGAATTAATACTTTTCTTTTTAATATTTTTTTCAGATTTATTATTTCCGTTATTATTATTTTTAATATTATTAAAATTATGTTTTTTAATTTTGTCTTCTTTATAAATTTCAGTTTTACAAATGTTGTTTAAAGAAAAATTTCTTATGTAATGATTGTTATTATTATAATTAAAATTATTTACAAGTTTAATTGTATTCTTTTTAATAATTTGTTCAACTTTATTATAGCTATTTAAATTAAGTTTTTTCTTTTTAATTTTTGAACTTTTATTTTTTAGATTTTTTTTTTCTGAATTAAACATGTGTATACTTTTATTTGAATTAGTAGTTACAAAAGAAGATTTTTGTGTATTATTAGATGAAAAATTTGTATGAGAATCATTTTCTATAATTTCATTTAAATATTTTGAATTATTTTTTTCTCTACTTTTAAATTGTAGTTTAATTGGGTAAAATGTTTTAGTACTTGGATTTTTTTTAGGTAAAGTTTTATTTAAATTTATATGATCATTAAGAGAAAAATCTTTTTTTTTATTTAATTTTTTTACAGTTTTATTATTATTATATTTTTTTTCTTTTAATTTATTCTTATTATTATTTCTTCTGAAATTAAAACTTAATACTTTTAATATTTTAATTTCTGGTTTTTTTTGAAATAAACTATCTTCTTTATAAAAAGATAATATACTTTCTTCTTTTTGAATTTTACTTCCATTATTAGATAAATATAATTCTTTATTATAATCACCTTTATATTCTAAATCAATTGATTTTGAATTTTCTTTTGAGGGATAATACAAAGAATTTTTTAATGTTGTTGATTCAGATTGTTTTTCTATATTTTTTCTTATATTTATTGAATTATATGCTATCTTTTTTTCCGTTTGTGAATTTTTTCTTTTTTTTATATTTAATTTTGACCTAATATTATTTATCATTATTTTATTTATTTTGAAGTTCACAAAATCTTTTGTATAAAATTCTTTTGAAATTGAAAATATTTTAAAATATATCTCTGATATTGATTTTAAATAATATGAATTTAAAAATTCAGAGTGGTCATCAAAAATTAAATGATCTTTAAAAATTGATACAAGTCTTTTTTTCTTGTTAAAGATTAAATCATTTATTTTATATTTGTTGAATAAAGTTGGACTTGAATTATAAGAATATAATTTTGAATGTAAAATATTATTTCTTTGTTTATTTAATACTAACATTTTTAATTTCATTATTTATATATAAATAGCTTAATCTATTTAAATTATATTTAAATATATGTTCATTCATTTATTTAATTAAAAAAATTATTTTAAATAGAAAATATTTAATTAAATCATACAATCAATAAATTTAATTTTTTTCTTAATTGTTAAAAATAAACTCATTTTATTTTTTAAATTTTTGATTTTAAACTATTATTAATTTCGTTAAAATATTATCAATATATGATAAAAATTCAGTTTCAATATATAAACATTAATATTAATTTTACTAAATTATGATTTTATCTTCAAAATTTAAATTTTCTTATTATTCAATAGAATGATTATATGATGCATCTTTTGATATATTTTCATTTATTTCTAAATTAGATAAATTCATTAAAAAATTTTTATTTTTTTTCTTATTTAATCTATATTTATTCTGAAATTAATTTTCTTTTGATTAATTAATTATTATATCTCAATATTATCTTCATAATCTGACATTATATATTAATTTGAAAGTAATTGTCAATTAAATTTCTTTTGAAATAATAAATTCATTTGGTCAATGTCTTCATTTGAGAAATTGCTCATATTATTTTTTAATTTATTAATAAAAAATAAATATTATTGTTTAATCAAACATTATAAAATAATATGAACAAATTGAATGTATTTTTAAGCAGAGAACCTGATTATTCCAAAGATAGTGATATTGATAAAAGAATTATTAGAGTTTGTGCCGAAGCAGAAGCTGATTATCTTATTAATAAGAGTATGGGTAAAAATTATAATAATAATAATAGTGGAATTAATCATTATGATTTAAATCAAAGAATTACTAATTTTAATACTTATAATAATTATAATAAGAATAATTATTTAAGCCAATCACAAGGAAATTCAAATAATAATAATAATGATTTAAATAATATAGAATTTATAAATAAATCTGTGAAGATGAATAATTTAAATATTAATAACAATATGAATAACAATATGAATAACAATTTGAATAACAATATGAATAACAATATGAATAATTTAAATTTGAATAACAATATGAATAACAATAATATTAAAATTTTTGATGAAACTAGTGATTTAATTCAAAAAAGTATATTTCAAAATAAAAATGAACAAAATAATCCGTTGCAAAATCCAATGAATAACCCAAATCTTTATAATAATTCTAACAATGAAGAAATTTCTAATTTTAATAATTTAAATTATCAATCAAACCCAAATTATGAAAGTATAAATTCCCAAAATAAAAATTTAAATTATCAAACAAATATAAATTTTGATAATACAAACAATCAAAATTTTCAAAGTCAAAATCCTCAAAATACAAATTTTAAAGAATTAAATTATAACGAATCAAACGACAATTTTCAAAATATGAATCTACAAAATATAAATTTTCAAAATTTTAACCAATCAAATGAAAATTTCCAAAACTTAAATTCCAGAAATCAAAATAATAAAAATAACAATGAATTAAATCAAATTCCAAATTACACAAATACATTTAATTCAACATACACAGAAAATAATCCAGATTTAAATAAATATCCATTAAATTTATCAAAATATAATAAAACTGGATTAAAAAATATAATATCAAAATATAATACAAAAAATTTGAAACCAATATTAAATAAAAATAATAGAAAAAGAATAATATTACCTCATCAAAATCATGTATCATCAAAATCAAATATAGATGTAAATAAATTACTTTTAAATACAAAATCCTTAATAAAAAATTATAAATTTAAAACAGCATATGAAAAATTAAAATCTGCAATTCATTTAGGAATATATCATAGTGATTTATTTTATTTATATGGTGAAGTAAATAGAATATTAAAAAATTATCAAGAATCAGAAGATTATTTATTACTTTCTTTAAATTTTGAACTTCATTCACCTTATGTTTTTTATAGTTTAGGTTTATTATATCAAGAAGTTTCTCAATATAAATATTCCAATACTTTCTTTAAATTATTTAACCAATTATTAAATAATGCTGATGTTCATTTTCAAATGGCAAAAAATTATTCACAATTAGGTAAATTTATTAAAGCTGCTGAACAATTAACTAAAGCTATTGAATTAAATAAAGAAAATCCTGATTATTATAAATTTAGAAGTCAAGTTTATAATTTAATTGGTTTAACAGAAATGGCTTTTGAAGATCAAAAAATGTTTAATTATATTATAAATTCTATTAAAGAAGAAGAAAGTTAATTTTAAATTATTAAAAATATTTTTTTAATTTAAAATTTTCTATTTTATATTCAACAAAAAAAATAATCATTTTTTAAAATGAATAAAATATCTTAAATACAAAATTACATTTATTATAATGTTATTATTATTTATATACTCTAAAATAATCTGATACAATTTAAAAAAATTATAATTTTTACTAATTACTCTCTTTAATAAAAAATTTAATTTTTGAATTTAAAACTTCCACAATTAACTGGTCTTTAATAATAAAAGAATGAGTACCAAAAACCCAAGTTCCATTAGTAGAACATTTATTTTTATTTCCATCATAAATAATCCATTCATTTAAATTATCATCAAAAATAAAACTAGTTTGATTTCTACTAAAGGATTTATCTTTAGGAAAAGAAAAATTACATTTTTTATCTCTTCCAATAGTAACTTCTTTAGTTTCATTTGGATCATAAATTTTTTTTGTTTCTTGATTAGATTCTTTTTTAGATAAATTAACAATTTCAATTTTATTATTTTCAAGTGGACTAATTTGAAAAACTATATTTCCTGCAGAAATAAGTTCTTTTTGTTTTAAAGGTAAATTATAATTTTCATTTAACTTAATATATAATAATCTCTTATCTGAATTTTTTCCTGAATAAGATCTAATAGAATAATTTTTATTTTCTCTTTGATAAAATATTGCAAAAATATAAGGATAATTTAACCTTTCTTCATAGTTTAATTCAAAATCAGGTTTAAAATTTTTATTATTGTTATTATTATTAGATTTACTAAATACAGTAACTCCATCTTTTTTATTTCTTCCATTTATCATTCCTCCTGCATTTATTTTTATTTCTTCTCCATTTAATATTTTTCCTTCTATTTCTTTTAATATTAATATTGGAGATTTATTTATTTCTTCTTCTGTTATTTCTCTATGAGAATTTATTATTTTCATTGCTATATCATTTTCTTCTATTTTATTATTTTTTTTCTTTTCTTCTTCTTTTTTTTCTTCGTTTTTAATGTCTTTTCCACCTTTTAATTTTGGAGAATTTTCTTCCTTTTTATTATTTAAATTAGGCTCGTTTGGATCATTTGCTAAATATATATAATATATTATAAAGGAATTATACTTAAGTGTGATTCTGCTTTTTTTAAATTTATCTCTTCTTTTATTTCTGCTACTTTGTCATTTAAATTTATTTCTTCTTTTTTTCTTGGGAAACAACAAGTCTAATTTTTTTATTATATATATATTTTTTTTACAAACCATTTGCTCATTTTTTTTTTAATTCTTCTTTTTAAATTTTATTTGTTTTTTTATAAATTATATTTTTTATATTTAAATACTTTAATTATTTTAAATACTATTATTATATATAAAAAACTTTTATTTACCTATTTATTGACTTTTCAATTTAGAAATTTGGTTTATTATCTTTTCTTCTTTAGTTATGAAATTTTTTGATTTTGATTTTTCTTTTATATAATTAATTCTTGAATTTAAAATAATAAGTATAGTTTTAAAATATCTTATTCCACTTGGACAATTTAAATTAATCATAAAATCTTTTAAAAAAAAATTGTTAATAAATTTATTAATATATTCTTCGAAATAATAATTTTTATTATTATTCTCTTCAATTATTTTAACTCTCAATTGAACTTTATATAAATTTTTTATTATTGGTAATATAAAAATATAAATTTTATAATAAGAATTATTTATTTTTTTTAAATAATCATTTATTTTTTGATTATGATAATCAATCCAAATTATTTCAATTTGACTTTTCATAATTAAATTATCTTTTTTTTCTTTATCTTTAATAGAATCAAATAAAAAAATATTTACTCTATTTATAAAATCTTCATAAAATAAAGTAATTTCACTTGTTTTTTTATCAATTTTTAAATCTCCTAAATTACTTAAAAATTCTAAAAAATCTTTTGAATAATTATCTTTATTTTCATCAAATAATTCTTTTTCATTAAGATTTGAAAAAAAAGAATAAGGATTGTAAATTATATTAATATTACATATTTTATAAATTGACTTTTGAAAAATATTTTTTATTTTTTCAATATTTTCATTAGTTATATCTTTCATTTCTTCAATTTTAGAAATTTTATCATTTATTGGAATATCAGAAATAATTTGAAGAATTATTTTTGATATATTTTCTTTTTTAAATAATAAATATTGAGGTTGATTATTATATTTTGTTTTTGAATATGTTTTTTCATTATTTATTTCAATATCTTTTTTATTTAATGTTTTATTAAATATTTTTATTTGCTCTTGATCAGATAAAAATTTTGAATTTGATTTTGGAATTTCAATTAAATATTCAAAATTACAATATTGATTTATTATTATTAAAGAAACCTTATTTTCATCTTCTGGATAAGATATTATTAATGAATCTTCAATAATAATATATTTTACAAATGGATTTTTATTTGATAAAATTTGATCTAATTTATCTTTTGAACATTTATATCTTTTTTTTAAATTATATTTTATTTCTAAATTACTTAATTTATACAAATATTTAAATTCATTTTCTTTCTTTATATTTGGTAAATTTTTAAATATTAATAATATTTCTTGATTTACTTTTGAAAAATAAAAAAAATATAATAAAAGAAGATTTTTAGCATAATCTTTAATAAATAAAAAATTATTTTCATCCTTTGATTCATTTTCTTCATCTTCGATTTTATTTTGAATATAAAGATTATTTGCATCAGCTTTTGGTAAATTTATATTTAATTGAGATTTAAATTTTTCAATTAAATATTTTTCATTTTCTGGAAATGCAATTAAAGATAAAACTAAAATAAATTGATTTTCAATTTTTTCATTAAAAAAATGAATAATTTCTTTAAAAAGAAAAATAGAATTTAATACATTTATTATTATTTTAAATTCATTTTTATTTTCTACAAATAATTTCAATATAAAATTTAATGTATCATAAATTTGAGTATTTTTTGAATAATCTTCATTATTATCAATATTACTTTCAAATATTGTGTTTAAGTAAAATTGATAAATTGGAAAAAAGTAATCAATGCTTATGTATTGTTTCATTTTTTGAAAAATACTTTGAAAAAGAATATCTTTTTTAGAACGAATATTTTTGAAAAAAGATGAATTTTCTATTTCATTTAAATTACCTATAAAAAATTTATCTGACCATGAATAATAATAATTTAAATGACTAAATATTTTTAATAATATTTTATCTTCTTCTTTTGAAAAATCTTTTAACAATATTTGAGAATCTATAAATATAGTATGAATTAAATATATAAAGTCTTTATTTAATGTAATTATATTTTCTACATTTTTTAAAATTACTTTATAATTATTTATTTCTCTTCTATTTTGAAACATTTTGTCAAAATATGATTGTAATATTTTTTGAATGTCAAATATAATAAAAATGTCTTTTTCATTTTTAAAATTATTATTTAATATTAAAATAGGAATTGGACTATATTGAAATTTAAATAAATATTTATTTTCATTTTTTAAATGAATCAATCCATCTGAAGTTACTAGTACATTTAACAAAATTTTTTCAATAAATTTATAATTTTTATCAAATTTATTTTTATTTAACAATAATTCTAAAAATTTTTCCATTTTTTCTTTTTCAAAACCATAATTTAATAACCAAAAAATATCATATAATATTTGTTGAATTAAAGAATTATTTCCTTTAAAATATTCAAGAAATAATTTATTTATTATATCATAATAATTTTCAATATTACTAATATTTCTAATACATTCAGTTATAAAAGATAAAATATATTGATTTAATTTTACATTTTTAATTCCATAATCTAATATATTCTGAAAATACTTACATAATATTTCTTCAAAATTATTATTTATATTATCTTTTTTGTATTGAATATTATATTTTATTTTATCTAATACCATACAATAATTACTTTCTATTAAAGAATAATTATTTTTATACTTGTTATTCTCAAATATATATTTATTAATAAAGCTTTCAGTATTATTTTTATAATTAGGATTATCAATTGACATTTTATAATTACAAATTATAATATTTAATAAAATAGAGTCAGAATCAATGATTTCACATAATTCAATAAATTTATTATAATTGCAATCTAAATTATCATATAATATTAATTTAGATATTTCTAAAGCAATTTCTGTGATTACATTTTTTTCATTTTCATCACCAATATTTTTCAACAAAATAATCAAAATTTCAATAATTTCATTCCATGAATCTTTTAATTCTTTTATAAAATCTTTAATAATATTAGATATAAAATTTATAATATAATTATAAGCACTTTTTTTTATAATACTTTTTTCTCTATATAATACTTTTTTAAGTATATTAAAAAAAATAGTGTATGGAATATAAATATTTTCATTTCTTTTAATGTGATATAAAGGAAATATTTTTATTAAACTTAATAAACCTGATATTATCATTTCTTTAATATTAAAATGTTTATTACTAAAATCTTCACTTAGAAGAAAATTGTAAAATTTTTCTAAAAATATATTACATGAAATATCATCTTCATTATTTGTAAATATTTTATTTTTCAATTTATTATCTAAAGATAAGATAAAGTTATTATAATTATTTGAAGTATATTTTTTCCTAGAAATTTCATTAAAAAAATTTCCTGAAATTATATCTAATAAATTATTAATTAATTTAGGATCATTAGAAAAACTTTTATAAATAATATCTTTAATAACATTTTCAAGTGATTTTTTTTCTGTTTTTTCATTTAATTTATTTGAATTTGTATTTTCTCTTTTATTGTTAAAGGACAATTCATAATATTTTAATTTTGGTTCAATACAACAAATTCTATATAATAAATATAATAAACATAAATTAATATTTTTTAATTTTAAATCTAAAAATTCTTTTTTTGAATGTTCATAATTTTTTAAATGAATTTGAATGAAATTACATAAATTATAAATATATTCTGGAGAAAAATCTTTTTCTTCTTCAAATATTTTAAAGCAACTCATAATAGTTATTTCATTAATGTAATTAATAAAATGAGGATTATTTGGAGTATATACTTTAGATATTTTTTTAATACCATTTAAGCATTTAAATAAAAGATTATTATTATTATAATTAGATGTTTCCTTTTTAAAAAAATCTAGAATAAAAATAAGAATTAAATTTAATAATATTTTTAAATAATCTCCTTCTTTTAAATCACTAAAATCTTTAATTTTAGAAAGTACTTTAATAGTAAAACTTTTACAATTTTTAATAAATTCATTATCATCATTTTCAAATTCAGAAATATAATTAATTTGATCTTTAAATAAATCAATATTTTCTTTTAAAATATCTGGTTCAAATAAAGAATCATCTTTATTAATAAATTCAACTAATATTTTAAAATATAATTTTTTAGAAGAAGATTTAGCTTCTTTTAAATATTTATTATATTTTTTAATATTGAAATCTTTTATTTCTCCTGATTTTAAATTCATATACCAAGCAATTAATTTTATATCCACATCTTTCTCAAAATTATTTTCATTTTCTTGAACCTTTGATTTTCTATCCATTAAATGATTAATTATTTTTATTTATATTAATTCATAATATTATTTCTTTTTATAGAATGTGATTATATATTCAAAAGTTTAATATAAGTTTTTCTAAAATATTGTGAGTGAATTTCAATGAAAAAATAATTCAATATATATAATATTATGATATTATTTCATTTTTAATAAACAACTTTAAATTCATATATATTAATAAATTAGAAATTAATTTGAATATTAATTAAAATATTATTTTATTTCATATTCATTTCTTTTTTTAACTGTATTAATTCCATTATTTTCTTGTTTTTTGTTATAACAATATCATTTATTATCATCTCTATTATTATCTTTCTTATTTAATTCTATCTTCTTTTATCTCATCTTTTATTTCATTGTTTATAGTTTTATTTAAATTTTTTTCTTCAATATTATTTTCATTTTTATATTTTTTTTCAGTTTTTATATGTTTTATATTTAATTTTTTTTTTATCTAAATTATTATCACTTTTATCTTTTGAATTATTTTCATTATAATAATTATATTCTTTATTAAAGTCTAATTTCTTTTCTTTTTCATTTTTTTTATTTTCTTTTTTATCTTCCATTTTTATATTTTTTTCTTCTTTTTCATTTATTTTGTCTTCTTTTTTGTGTTTTTGATTTTGAAATTCTATTTTATTTTCCTTATTATCTTCTAATATAATTTCTTTATTATCTTCTGTTTTATCATTAATTTCTTTAATTTCCCTTCTTTCTTCTTCATTTTTATTAATTATTTTAATATCTTTTTGATTCTCTATTTTTTCTTCAATTTTATTTTTTTTTAAATTATTGTCAATAATTTCTATTGAATTTTCATTTTTACTATCATTCAATTTTTCTTCTTTCTTAATTATATCATTTCTTTTATTATCTTCAATATTTTTTTTATTCTCATTTTCTGATTTAATTTCTTGACTCTCTTTTGGAATTAAAATATTTTCTGTTTTGTTTTTAATTTCTTCTAATTTAGTTTTTTTATCTTCTAAATTATTAGTTTTAATTTCTTTTTGTGTGTTATTTTGGATATTTATGTTCTTATTATCTATATTATTTTTTTTATTGTCTTCTATTGAATCATCTTTTTTATCTAATTTACTTCCTTCTTTTTCCTTTTTAAATATTTCTATTTTATCTTCAAATTTTTGTTTCTCTTCTTTTTTTAAGTCATCACCCATTAAATTATTTTTATCTTCTAACTTATTTTTCTTAATTTCTTCTATTTTTTGAATTTCTTTTTTTTCCAATTTATTTTCCGTCTCATTTTTTAACAAAGCAACTTTTTTGTTTTCAGATTTTATTTGACTGTTATTTTTGGTAATTATAATATTATTATCTTCTATATCCTCATATTTTATTTCTTTAATAGATTTTGTTGTTTCTTTTTTATTTTCTTTTTTATTATTAATAGTGTTTTCTTTATTGATATTAATTTCTTCATTATTTTCTTCTGAACTTATATTCTCTTTTTTTGATTCTTCTCTTTTATCTTTTTTATCTTCTAATTGAAGAACTTTTTTATCATTTTCAATTTTAATTTGTTTGTCTGTAATGTCTATTAAATTAGATTTGATTTTATTATTATATTCTGTTTTAATTATATTATTGATAATTTCTTCATTTACATTACCTTCTAATTTATTATCATTCTTTCTTTCTTCTATAATATGATTATTTATTTCTTCTGATTTATTTCCTCTATTTATATTTTTATCATTAATTTTATTTTTTATTTGCTTATCTTCTACTGTTTTATCATCAAACTTTATTTCTTTATTTAAATTTTTATTTAATTGAACTTCGATATTATCTTTATTTTTCAAGTTTTTTTTATTGTTAATTGTAATTTCTTTATCCTCTTCTTTTATATTTATATTCTTTTTAATTATTGTATTATTAATTTTATTCTTTATATTATTATTTTTATCTTATTAATATCTAATATTTTCACTATTCTCATTATTTATTTTTTGGTTATTTTCTAATTTATTAGTTTTATTTTTTAATTCAATATCTTTATTTTGTATAATATTATTTTCTTTATTATATTCATTTTTACTATGACGGCGTGATCATTGCGAGCGCTCGCGAGGCTCAGGACTTTCATTTTTTAAAATATTTTCTTTTTCTTTTTTTTTTATTTTCATTTATTATAATTATTTTGTCTCTTTCTAATTCTGATAGATTTTCTTTCAAATATTTTTGTTTTACATTTTTGCTTTCATTCTTCGCTTCATCGTTTAAATCTTTATCTTCTTCTCCTTTTTGTCTATAATTTCTTTTGATTTATCTTCATCAGTTTCATCGAAACTAGATTCTTTTAATTTTTTATTTATTTGATATTTTTTCTTTTAATTTATCATTTAAAATTTTATTTTTTTCAAATTTGTTAATGTTTTGTAAAATATTTTCTTTATTGTATTTATCTTTTTTTATTATTCTCATTATATTTATTGTTTTTATCTTCAAATTCAGTTTTTTCTTTTTCTTTCTCAATTAAACTTGTTTCTGATTTCAAATAACTTTATATACTCTTTTTTTTCTAAATTAATTTCAATTTCTTTATTTTCTTGAGAATTTAAATCTTTATTTTCAACTTTAATTTCTTTATTTTCTTTTATTTTTTCATCTTTTATTACTATCTCATTAATTTTTCTCTTTTATTTACTTTAACTTCTTTTAAAATTTGTATTGTATCTTTACTTTTTTCTGGTTTATTTTTCATTTTTTCATCAAATTTATTTATATTTTCAACTAATTTTATTTCTTGATTTTCAGAATATAATTTATTTTTATTTTTTAAATTTTCTTTATTATTTCATTTTGTATGTTTTTATATGTTATTTTATTTTCTCTTAAATTCATTTTTGATTTTTCCTCTTCTACATTTACATCTAAATTATTCTTTTTTAAATCATTTATATTAACTTTTTCTTTTAATATTGATTCTTTTTTTTCTTTGAATTGATTTTCATTATTTTTATTGGTATCATAATCTTTTTTACTTGATTCTTCATTTATTTTTCTTTTTAATAATTCTAATTCTTCCCTTTCTTATATTATCACCCATATTATTATTGTATGAAATATTATTTTTCCTTTCATCTAATTCATTTTTAATTGTTTTGTAATTTTCATGCTAGTTTTTATAAATTGTTTTTCTTCAAAATCATTTAAATTTTTAAATTCTTTTTTTTCTTTATTTTCATTTTTATTCATATTATCTTTCCTTAAATTTTTTTTTTTCGATATTTTCATCTAAATAAAATCTGTCATCTTTGTCATTATTATCATTTAAATTAATTTTTTTCTCTTCTTTTATAATAGTTTTATTATTTGATATATTATTTAATTTATTTGTATCATTTCTATTTTCTTTATCAATTAAATTATTTTGACAAACTTCCTCATTATGATTCTTTCTTTTATCATTGCATTTTTTATTTTTTATTTCAAATTTTAAATTATTATTTTCATTCAATACATCAATATCCTTTTTTTTATTTATATTAATTTCTTCATTTTGAATTATGATTTCTTCTTCTTTTTTATTATCTAATTTTATTTTATTAGTATCTTCAATTATAGTATTCTCTTTAAATATTACATCATTTGAATCAAAGTTTCCTTTATTTAATTTATTTTTTACTATATTTATAACTTTATTATTTTTAATATATTTATCTTCTAAATCTTAGTAAATTGTATCTTTAAATTTATTACATTTATTTTTATTTAAATTTTCTAAATTAATTGAATCAACTGTCTTCTTATTATTGTTATTTGAAATACTATTATTAATTTCATTATTATTTATTTCTATTATATTTTTGTGATCTTTATTTCCTATATTTTCTTTATTTTGTATATCTTTTTTATCAATATCTTCAATCAATCTATAATATTAATTATTTATAGTTTCATATTTATTATTATTAAATTCATTTTAATAGTATTTTAATTAATTTTTTTTCTTTTAATACTTGATCATTAATTCTTTTTATTTTATAATTTATTTGCTTTCATT
>JAEEGK010021115.1_pt1 | contig 13786 bp, 8 predicted proteins | sample 8958771 | NCBI WGS metagenome assembly JAEEGK01 (sample SAMN16246547, study PRJNA631951) | gut metagenome | biome: gut microbiome; feature: rumen; material: SC-attached | host: Bos | place: Iran: Karaj | collected 2018-10 | reverse complement strand
TGCCCTTGATGCGGTCCAGCCAGGCATCCATCTCGTAATCTCCTTCACCCATAATGCCGTGCTGCTTGTAAATCCAGTGGGCGGCAATGCCTTTCTCGGCTATGTCGTCCATACGGCGGGTACGGATCTGGACCTCTACCCAAGTGCCGGCGTTGCTCAGAAGGGTGCAGTGCAGGGCCTCATAACCGTTGGACTTGGGGTGCTTGACCCAGTCCCTCAGGCGCTCGGGCATATACCGGTAGATGCCGGTAATGATGGAGAAGATGCGGTAACACTGGTCACGCTCGCTTTCTCCGGAATTGGGCTGGGGATCGAAAACGATACGGATGGCAAAGAGGTCATACACTTCTTCAAAGCTGACGCCCTTGGTCTGCATCTTCCGCCAGGCCGAATAAGGGGTTTTGACGCGCTTCTTGATATCGAAGTGGAAGCCGGCCTTTTCCAGGGCCGATTCGATGGGCACCACGAATTCGTTCATCTCGTTGCCCTTCTCGATGATTCCGCGGTCGATACGGGCCTTGATATCGGAATAGGCATCCGGCTCCTTGTAGCGCAGCCAGATGTTCTCCAGTTCCGATTTGATGCTGTACAGACCCAGGCGGTGAGCCAGCGGAATGAAGATGAACATGGTCTCGGAGAGAATCTTGTCCCGCTTGTGTTCCGGCATATGCTCGATGGTGCGGCAGTTGTGCAGGCGGTCGGCCAGCTTGATGAGCACCACGCGGACATCGTCATTGAGGGTGAGGAGGATGCGCTTGAAGTTTTCGGCCTGCAGGCTCTGCTGGGTAATATCCGTTCCGCGGGTCTTCTGCTCGGTATCCAGGACGTTCTTGATCTTGGTAAGACCGTCTACCAGGGAGGCAATCTTGTCTCCGAAGTGCTCACGGATATCTTCCACGGTATAGTCCGTGTCTTCCACCACATCGTGCAGAAGGGCGGCCGAAATGGACTTGTAGCCCAGGCCTATGTCGTCCACCACAATCTGGGCCACGGCAATGGGATGCAGCATATACGGTTCGCCGCTGCGGCGCCGCACGTTGCGGTGGGCGTCGTTGGCAAATTCAAAGGCTTTGCGCACCACTTCCAGTTCTTCCCGGTTGGCGCAACGCTTTTGGGCCGATGCCTTGAGCACCTCCCAATCGCGGGCAATTACCTCGTAATCTTTTTCTCCAAATTCGGAAAAGCTCATAAACTCATCTTATTTTGGTGAAGCCGTCCCTTGCGTTTCTGAACGGCCTGTTTATTCATTTCATCCAGTTTGGCTATGGTAATGCTATGCCGGTCCACATTCTGGAAAGCATAGGAGAGTTCGGCTCCGTACAGGATGATGGTCCATCCCATATTCAGCCAGATCATAAAGAGGGGAATGGCCGCCAAGGCACCGTACACGGCACTGGTCTTGGCCACCATCACCTGCGTTTCCAAGTACAGGTACTGTACGCCCACAAACAGAAGGCCCGATATGAGGGCTGCCTTGAAGGAATGTCTGCTGCGTACGTGTGTGCCGGGAATAAACTTGTACATAGTGTGCAAAATGAGCACGACTATGCCCGCAAACAGGGCCCAGGACAGGAAATTCTTCAGATGGTCGGAGAAGAAGAGCTTGCTGGGGAACAGCAAGTCCAGTACGTGGGAGTATACCACCGACCCCGAGAAGAACATAATCACCACAAACGGCGCCAGGATGGTAATGCCAAACACGATTCCCATCATCTTGAAGAAACTGGGCTCGCGCTCCACCTTCCACACATTGTTGAACACCTGCCTTACCGTAATCATCAGGGACAGGACAATCCAGACGAAGGAGGCCATGGAGATAAAGCCGAAGAGGCCGCTCTCAGCCGTGTTCACAATATTGTCGGCCGCCACCAGCAATTTGTCCAGAATGGCGGTATCCCGCAGGTTATCCACCAGAATCTCCTGGAACTTGTCCCGCATACCCAGGCCGTCCGTAAGATAAAGGCCGATGGCAATGGCCGGGACCACCGCCATCATACTGCGGTAGGCGAGGGCGGTTACCTGATAGCCTATCTTCTGGTCCGAAAAAGTATTCACCATCAGGAGGACCGTCTTGGCGTCCCGCACCAGCCGGGCCTTCCAACGGGAGAAGTCTTCCTCGTTGAGCAGGAAGATATCGTGGGTCATAAAACGCCAGATGCGGGTAATCCAGATGGAAACCCACCGGATCAAAACCTCAATCTTATGACCTAACTTCTTGAACATCAGAACAAAGTAAGTTCGCTATTCGTTTCAGGGGTTGTCATACCGAGCGAAGCGAGTGTATCTCCTATCAGAGCCCGGAAGGCCTCTTCATCTATGACCTGTACCCCCAGGTCTGCCGCCTTCTTAAGCTTCTCCGGGCCGGGTTTGGTGCCGGCCAGCAGATAATCCGTCTTTCCGCTCACGGAAGAACTGTTCTTGCCTCCGTGGGCCTCGATGAGGGCTTTCATATCCTCTCTCGAGATACTGAAATTGCCGCTGATCACGATGCTCTTGCCGGCCAGGGCGTCCGACTGCTTGCCGGCGCCTTCTGCCACCTGCATCTGCAGGCCGGCGGCCCTCAGGGCTTCCACCTCCTGGCAGTTCCGGATATCCAGGAAGTAATGGAAGATGCTCTCGGCAATGACTTCTCCCACCTCCGGCACTTCCAGCAATTCTTCTTTGCTGGCCTGCGCAATGGCATCGATGGAGCCAAAGTGACGGGCCACGTCGCGGGCCGTAGTTTCTCCCACAAAGCGGATTCCTATAGCGAAAAGAACGCGCTCGAACGGGACCTTCAGGGATGCCTTCACGGAATCCAGGAAGCGGGCCGCGGCACGCTCTTTCCAGCCTTCCAGCATAACCAGCTGGTCTGCCTTGAGGGTATACAGATGCGAGGGCAGGGTTACCAGATTCAAGTTATAGAGCTGCTCTATGGTAGCCTCTCCGCAGAGGATGTTCATCGCCTTCCGGCTCACAAAATGCTCCAATCGGCCCTTGATCTGGGTGGGACAGCCCTGCCGGTTGGGACAGAACCACTTGGCTTCTCCTTCCTCCCTTACCAGGGGTGTTCCGCAGTCCGGACACACCTTGGGGAAGGACGGGATGCGGGCCCCGGGCTGGCGCTTGGATTCCTCCACGCCGGTAATCTTGGGAATGATTTCCCCGCCTTTCTCCACATACACCCAGTCGCCTTCGTGGATATCCAGGGAACGAATCTGGTCTTCGTTCACCAGCGTGGCCCGTTTGACCATAGTGCCGCTCAGGAGCACGGGCTCCAGATTGGCCACAGGGGTAACGGCGCCGGTGCGGCCCACCTGGTAATCAATGCTCAGGATGGGCGTGCAGGCCTGTTCGGCCTTGAATTTATAGGCAACCGCCCAGCGGGGACTCTTGGCGGTATAGCCCAGGTCCTGCTGGCAGTCCATCTGGTTGATCTTAATCACAATGCCGTCCGTGGCAAAGGGCAGTTCCTTGCGGGCGGTATCCCAGTGTTCGATAAAAGCCTCAATCTCCCCAATGTTGGCACAGATGCTTCTATGGGCCGATACGGGGAGTCCCCAACGCTCGGCCGCCCGGAGGGCTTCATCGTGGGTAGGGAAGTCCACCTGGCCGGTGGGAATGTGATAGAGGGTGCAGAAGAGGCCCCTTCGGCCCACTTCTTCGGGGTCCTGGAGCTTGAGAGAACCGCTGGCGGCATTGCGGGGATTGGCAAAGAGGGGCTCCTCCAGGGCTTCCCGCTCCTCATTGAGACGGTCAAACGACTCGTAGGGCATCAGCACCTCTCCGCGGATTTCGAACTCCTTGGGCCAGCCGGTTCCCTTCAGTTTCCTGGGGATGCTGGCTATCTGGAGGGCGTTGCGGGTTACATCGTCACCCTGCACGCCGTCTCCACGGGTAAGGGCCCGGAAAAGGACGCCGTCCTTATAGGTGAGGCAGATGGCCGTACCGTCGAATTTGAGTTCGCAGCAATACGTGAAAGGCTTGTCCAGCGATTTGGCGGCCCTTTCGGCAAACTCTTCCACTTCTTCGATGGAATAAGTGTTGGAAAGGGACAACATAGGATATTTGTGCGGATATTTGGCAAATCCTCCTTCGGCCTTTTCTTCCAGGTCCGAGCCTACGCGGCGGGTAGGGGAGTCAGCCGTGGCGAACTGAGGATATTGGGCCTCGAGGTCCTCCAGCTCGTGCATCAGCTGGTCGTACTCGTAGTCGCTCATCGTGGGAGCGTTCTCTACGTAGTACTTCCGGCTGTTCTCCCAGAGAATAGCCTTGAGCTGCTCAATCCTATGTTTTGCCTCGGTATAGTCCATAAGTCACCTTGCACGCACACGCGTGTATAAAGTACAAAGATAACAAAATTCTCTTATTCTATCAAGTAGGGAGCCGGGGTATAGGGTGCCGGGGGGACTCCGTTCCGCTTCGCTCCACTCCGGCCCCTCCCAGCCCTTTTGTGTCATTCGTCAGAAAGCAAGCTTTCTCCCGACTTCCCAAAAATCTGCGGGCCCCTCCCCCTATACTGGTCCGAGGGTGGACAAGCCCCCCGGCACCCTATACCCCTGCTCCTCCTTACCGCCTCGACAGTAAGAATACCCTGTGAGGCCGATTTTGTGTCAAGGCGGTAGCCCAATAGCCCGTTTCGGCCAGAATCCTTGCCGCCTCGACAGTATGAATACCCTGTGAGGCCGATTTTGTGTCAAGGCGGTAGCCAAATGGTTATTTCTCCGAAGAGCGGGCTACTACAGGTTGGAGCCAGCGGTTGAGAAGAGGGTCCGTCACGTGCATACAGAGGCCGGTGAAGATGGCCTGGATGAGCGTTCCTTCCCGGACCACCATCGTATGGCCGTTGCCGGTAAAGAGGCCGAAGAAAACCAGTGACAGAATCATAGAAATGACAACCAGGACCACGTCCATAGACACTTTTACCACGGAGAAACGCACCTGGTAACGCTCGGTGATTACGTTCAGGGTACTGTCGGCCGGGAGGATCCATCCCTGGCCCACCACTTCCAGCCGGATACCTATGGCCGTAAGCAAAACGGACACCAGGCAGAGCAGGATCTGGATGAAGTAATTGGTGGCCGGAGACTGGATGGAATCAAAGAGCCAGACGGCGGCGTCCACCAGGTAACCGAAGATGAAAATGGGGACAACTTGCATCAGGTGTTTCCACTTAAAGTCTTTCTTTAAGATGATTGCTTGAATCACTATGAACAGCAAGTTGAAAACGAATGTAAAACTTCCTATTGAAATGGAGGGATATTCCAGATTCAGAACGGTGGGAATACACGAAAGGGGAGCGATGCCCAAATTGGATTTTATGGACAGACCCACGCCCAATGCGACCACTATCAGACCCAAGGTAGAGATGCCGTACCTTACCGATATGCTTTTGCCTTTGCCCATAGTTTCAGTGTTTGTGTTACACAAAAATACGCAAATTTATCCTGAATCTCCAAACACCTGGGGATGAATAGGAATAATCAAGAAAAATGCGTAAATTTGTACGATTTAAGCAATCGGAAAAAGTTACTTTTAAAACTATAAAAATCAAATGAAAGATTCCATTATCATCCTCTGTGGTGGCGGCCCGGCTCCGGGTATGAACACCGTCGTTATGTCTGTTGCCAAGACTTTCCTGTCCAACGGTTACCGTGTGATCGGCCTGCATGGCGGTTACAGCGGCCTTTTCTCCAAGGCTCCCCGCACCGAAGACATCGATTTCTTCAAGGCAGACGCTTATTTCAACCGTGGCGGTTCCTACCTGCAGATGAGCCGTTTCAAACCCACCGACAAGGATTTTGAGGAAAACTTCAACCTGAGCCTCTTCCAGGACAACAATATCAAGCTCCTGGTCACCGTAGGCGGTGACGACACCGCTTCCACGGCCAACCGCATTGCCAAGTTCCTGGAGGCCAAGCAGTATCCCATCCACAACATCCACGTTCCCAAGACCATCGACAACGACCTCCCGCTGCCCAACAACACTCCCACCTTTGGCTTCAACAGCGCCAAGGACGAGGGTGCCCACCTGGCCCGCACCGTCTATGAAGACGCCCGCACCAGCGGCAACTGGCTCATCATCAGCGCTATGGGTCGCAGCGCCGGTCACCTGGCCCTGGGTATCGGTGAGGCCACTCACTGCCCCATGACCATCATCCCCGAGATGTTCAACAAGACCACCATCACCCTGGACAAGATTGTGAACCTGGCCCTCTCCGCCATTCTCAAGCGCAACATCCTGGGCATTCCTTACGGCACCGTAGTAGTGGCCGAGGGCGTATTCCACGACCTGGATCCCCAGGAGATCAAGAACGCCGGCGTGTCCATGACCTACGACGAGCACGGTCACCCCGAGCTGGGCAAGATCTCCAAGGCTGTCCTGTTCAACGACATCCTCGAGAAGAAGTTCAAGGAGATTGGCCTCAAGGTCAAGACCCGTCCCGTGGAGATTGGCTACGACGTCCGCTGCCAGGATCCCATCGCTTTTGACCTTACCTACTGCTCCGAGCTGGCTATGGGTGCCTACGAGCTGTTCAAGAAGGGTGAGACCGGCTGCATGGTCTATGTAGACGCCTTTGGCGAATCCCACCCCCTGTACCTCAAGGACCTCCAGAACGCCGAGGGCAAGATTCCTCCGCGCCGCGTGGCCATCGAAGGCGGTACCGCCCAGAACTACTTCAACCACATCTGCCACTTCGTAACTCCCGCAGACTACGAAGCCGCCAAGAAGTATGTGGCCAACCCTGAGGCATACGACTTCAAGAAAATCCTGAACTGGTAATTGTTACCATGCGCAAAGGACTCAAATATGGGCTGATCCTTCTGGCAACCTGCGCCCTCTTTGCAGGTTGCCGGAGGGCATCCCTTATTCCGGAAGGGGAACCGCATCCCGGTGAAAGGATTTACACCGGCTGCATTCCCGAGAATCCGGACGAGATTGTGCGCCTTTATATTGATCTCCCCAACGCACAGGATCCTTCCAACATCCGCAAAGACTTTTGGACCCACAACGCCACCCTGCACATCGATGCCACGGTAGACGGCGTCACGTCCACGGTTTACAAGTCCGAGGGTGTAAAAATCAAGGGACACGGCAACTCCACCTGGAAGTCCTATCCCAAAAAACCTTATACTGTAAAGCTTCCCGTACAGGCCAACTTCATCGGCACGGGAAAAACCAAACGGTGGGTGCTGCTGGCCAACTGGATGGACCGCACCTGCATCAGAAACGACGTAGCTTTTGAAGCCGCCCGCCAAACCAGCCTTACCTGGGTCTCTTCCGGAACCTACGTAGAACTGTATCTCAACGGTAATTATAACGGGCTGTACTTCCTGTGTGAAAAAGTGCACGCGGAAGGCTCCAACTTCACCTGCGATTTCCTGTATTCCTACGACATCAGCGACCGTACGGAGCACGATTTTGACACCCAGCACGGTCACTGGAAGAACGCCACCCAGGAGGGAGGAATCCCCGTAGAACTCAAATTCCCGGACCGGGACAACTACAAGCCCGCGGAATTCGCCCAGATCCTTGACCGGGCCAAAAAGGCGCTCTACGGCGTTGAAGACGTGATTATGAGGGGAGAAGCCCCCAGTTCCGTGCTGGATCTGGACTCCATCTGCGACTGGTACCTCATCAACGAAGTCTTCAACAACAGCGAAGCCAAATTCCCAAAGAGTACGTTCTATTTCATCAAGGACGGGAAACTCCACGCCGGCCCGGTATGGGACTTTGACTACGGCACCTTTACTCCGGACAACCACGGTCTCTCGCTCAAGAGTACCCTCTATTACTACCAGATCTGGACCCATCCGGAGTTCAAGAATCATCTGATCCATCGCTGGAACGTCATCAAGCCCATCTTCCAGGGGATGGATTCCTACATTGACCGGCAGGCCCAGCTCATCCGCAAGGCAGAAGCCCGCAACCACGAGATGTGGCCCTGCTATCCCAACCCCCTCGCCGAGGGAGCCGACGGCAAAGTAAACGGAGACGAACTCCTTACCTTTGACCAGGCCATTGACCGTATGAAATCTTCGCTGGCCCTGCGCATCGAAGAAATGGATACGGAACTCAACAGACTATGAAACTAATATACCAAATGCTGCCGCGCCTGTGGGGAAACGGGCGCTTCTCCGGAATTGATGCAGCCACCCTTGATTACCTCAAGAAAACCCTGGGGGCCGATTGTCTCTGGTGCACCGGTGTCATCCGACACGCCACTGCCTGCCAGGACCGCGGCTGCACGCCTTCGCATCCCCAGATAGTGAAGGGGAGTGCGGGTTCCCCCTACGCCATTACAGACTATTACGATGTCAATCCCTACCTGGCCGATGACCCGGACAAGCGGATGGAAGAATTCCGTGCGCTGGTGGACCGGGTGCACAAGGCCGGACTCAAACTGCTGATTGACTTTGTTCCCAACCACGTGGCCCGGGACAACGTAAACCTGGGCCAGAATGACAACAAAAACGTCCACTGGGCCCCTGAGAATGACTTTTTCTACTATCCCGGAGAGCCGCTCAAACTGCCGGTTCCCTGCAAGGGAAAGCCCTTCTACGAGAACCCGGCCAAGGCTTCTGGCAATGCTTTTACATCGGCCCCGGACAAGAACGACTGGTACGAAACCGTCAAGATCAACTACTGCGATTTCCACACCGGCACCTGGGACAAGATGCTGGACATCGTCCGTTTCTGGGCCTCCCAGGGCGTGGACGGATTCCGCTGCGATATGGTGGAACTGGTGCCCTGGCAGTTTATGGAATGGCTCATTGCCTCCGTCAAGAAAGAGTACCCCCAGATCCTCTTCGTGGCCGAGGTCTACGAAAAGGAGAAATACCGGATGTATGTAGATCAAGTAGGCTTTGATTTGCTCTATGACAAGTCCGGATTATACGATACGTTACGTGCTGTTACTTGCAGCAACGCTTCCGCTAAGGGAATTACTTATAACTGGCAGTTCCTGGGTGACCTCCAGCCCCATATGCTCAACTTCCTGGAGAACCACGACGAGCAGCGGGTAGCCTCCGATTTCTTCTGCGGAAGCGCCGCCGGCGGCTATGCGGCCCTGGCGGTATCGGCCCTGTTCAGCGAAGCTCCTTTCATGCTCTATTTTGGCCAGGAAATGGGGGAGAGAGGGATGCAGGCCGAAGGATTCAGCGGCCTGGACGGAAGGACGTCCATCTTTGACTGGTGCACCGTTCCGGCCCTGAAGCATCCGGACAAGGACGTGCAGAAGCGCTACCTGGAAGTCCTTCAACTGGCCCAGTCACCCGCTTTCCGGGAGGGTAAGACCTTCGATCTGGGCTATTGCCAGGACAACGGCTTCAACCCGGACCGCCACTTTGCCTGGCTCCGCAGCGACGGCAAGAAAACCTGGCTCCTCGTAAGCAATTTTTCGGGAGAAAAGGCCGATATCACTGTAAGCATTCCGCCGGAAGCCCTGGATTACCTGGGCATAAAGGCCGTACGCACCGTCTACACCCTATCCGTGGAAGGAAAGGATTACAAAATACAGGAAGTCAATTAGAGGGTTCTGCGGCGAAATTCGGCTACCGTAATGGCCGTAGCCACCGCCGCATTGAGAGACTCCGAACCGGCGTCATCGGCCGGATAGGGAGGAATATACAGACGGTCCGTCACACAGGCGGCCGTCTGTTTTGATATGCCGTTGGCCTCGTTGCCAATGACAATCACGGAAGGGGCCTCAGAGCCGTTGGAAAGCTCTTTCTGATAGAAATTCTCTCCGTCCAGGAAGGTTCCGTACACCTGGCCGCCCAGGGCCGAAGCCCGCGAGCAAAGGGCCGGAATATCCGCATAATGGAACCGAACCCGGAAAATGGCGCCCATAGTGGCCTGGACCACCTTGGGATTGAAAACGTCCACGGTATCCGGAGAAGCGTACACAGCATCCAGGCCGAACCAATCCGCAATGCGGAGGATGGTGCCCAGGTTACCGGGATCCCGGATACCGTCCAAGGCCAGGAAAAGGCCTTTGGAAGGGAGTTCCGCCTTACTCAGATCTTCCGGGATATGAACGGTTGCCAGGGCCGGAGAAGGGGAGGAGAGTCCGCTCATACGGGCCATAGCCGATTCTCCTATCTGGTCCCTGTAATAGACTTCTTTAACGCGGAAAGAAGAGTGCAGGGCTTCCGCAACCAGTTTCTCGCCCTCTACCACAAACAGCCCTTCCTGTTCCCGGAATTTCTTCTGGGACAGCGACTTGACAAACTTTATTTCCGCGGCGGAGACCATTATTTGTAGCCCAGGATCTGGAGCATGCTCTGGGAACTCTGCTCTTCGGAGAAGACGGAGGTGATGAGATTGCCCTCCTTGTCCCGGTCAATGAGGATGTGACGGGGAGAAGGCATCAGGCAATGCTTGATGCCGCCAAAGCCGGAAAGGGCCTCCTGGTACGCGCCGGTATGGAAAAAGCCGATATAGAGGTTTTCCCGGCGGCTGCGGATGGTGGGAAGGAAGATGGCGTTGGCGTGGTAGTCGGCATTGTAGAAGTCCTGGCTGTCGCAGGTGAGGCCGCCCAGGAACACGCGCTGGTACTCGTCGTTCCACTTGTTGATGGGAAGCAGGATGAAGCGCTGATTGAGGCCCCAGGTGTCCGGCAGGCAGGTCATGAAGGAGTTATCGATCATGTACCACTTCTCGCGGTCGTTCTGCTGCTTGATATCGAGGATCTTGAAGATGGTGGCACCGCTCTCGCCCACCGTGAAGGAGCCGAATTCGGTAAAGATATCGGGTTCCTGGACGCCCATGGAGTTGCAGGTAACCTTGATCTGGTTGATGATTTCCTCCACCATGTACTCGTAGTCGAAGTCCTGGGCAAGGGAGGTCTTGTTGGGAAGGCCGCCGCCGATGTTCAGGCTGTCCAGTTCCGGGCAGATGGCCTTGAGCTCGCAGTACACGCGCACGCATTTGGAAAGCTCGTTCCAGTAGTACGCCGTATCCCGGATGCCCGTATTGATGAAGAAGTGGAGCATCTTGAGGTGGAAGTTGGGGTACTTGGCCACGGTGTCCTTGTAGAACTTGACGATATCCGAGTAGCGGATACCCAGGCGGGAGGTATAGAAATCGAAGTTGGGCTCTTCCTCGGAGGCGATACGGATACCCATCATGGTATCTTCCTCGATGAGGCCGGCCAGGTCTTCGAACTCGTTCTTGTTGTCGAGGACGGGAATGATGTTCTTCCAGCCGTCTTTGCGCAGGCGGGCGATGTTCTGGACGTACTGGGGGCGCTTGAAGCCGTTGCAGATGATGTAGAGTTCCTCCTTGTTCACGGAGCCGTCGCGCTCAAGGGCCTGGATGAGGTCCAGGTCGTAGGCCGATGACGTTTCCAGGTGGATGTCGTTCTTGAGGGCCTCATGCACCACGAAGGCGAACTGGGAGCTCTTGGTGCAGTAGCTGTAGTGGTACTCGCCCTGGTAATCGGCCTTGGCCATGGCCACCTTGAAAAGACGTTTGGCCCGCTGGATCTGGGAGGAAATCTTGGGAAGGTAGGTAAGCTTGAGAGGAGTGCCGTATTTCTCAATGATTTCCATGAGGTCGATGTCGTTGAACAGCAGGTTGCCGTCTGCTACCATGAATTCGTCCTGCGGGAAGTCGAAGGTTTGGTCAATCAGGTCGATGTACTTGTTTTTCATTCCACTGAGTAAGGGTTTTTAAAAATCGTGCAAATATAAGGAAAAAGTATTACTTTTGTAAGAATGAATCGGGGAAAACACATATTATTTGTGCTGGCGCTCATGGCCGCAGGGGCCTGCAGTACCACCCGTGCACTCAGACAGGAAGAATTCCTCCTGAAGAAGGCCAGCGTTAAGATTAACGATAACTCGTTTAATTCCAGCGAATTATCTTCCTATATCGTCCAAAAGCCCAACAACTATCTCCTGGGGGTGAATCCCCTTCTCTCCGTGTACAACTGGGCCGGGACCGGAGACAGCGGTTTCCAGCGTTTCCTGCGCCGTATCGGCACGGCTCCCGTGATCTACGACCCCGCCAAAGTGGACGAGAGCATCTCAAGCATGCAGAATCACCTGCGCTACCTGGGCTACTACGGTTCCGTCATCGAAAGCGATGTACGTGTAAGCGGCAGGAAAGTATATGTAAACTACTATGTCACGCTCGGGAAGCGCTATGAGATCAGCGCCGTCGACTACGAGATTCCCTCTTACGGAACTTTCCGGGAGGATTTCGAGAAAGACCTTCCCAACGTGACCATCCGGCCCGGGCAGCTCCTGTCGGAGCAGCTGCTGGAGGAGGAAGCGGACCGGTCGGCCCGGTTCTTCCGCGACCAGGGGTACTACGGCTTCACCAAGAGTTTCTACGCTTTCGAGGCCGATACGGTGGGCCAGGAAGGCAAAACGCGGCTCAGGATGGCTATCCGGGACTATGCCCTGGGGGACGATCCCGCATCGGCCCAGCCGCACCGGAAATTCTCCATCGGAGAGGTGACGCTCTCCTACCCCGAAGACCTCCGGATACGCCGCAGCGTGCTGGAAGGGCTCAATATGCTGCGCCCCGGGCAGCCTTACAGCGAGAAGGCCATTGGCAATACGTATACGCGCCTTACCAGCGTCAACATGTTCGCGGGCGTGAACATCAATATGGAGCCTGTGTCGCAGGATAAGGTGAATGCCAACATCAGCCTCCGCAATTCGGGCCTGCAGGGCTTCAAGACCAACCTGGAGGCATCGGTGAACTCGACGGGGCTCATCGGCATATCGCCGCAGCTGAGCTACTTCCACAAAAACCTGTTCAAGGGCGGCGAGATGCTCAACCTGGGCCTCAAGGGGAATTTCCAGTTCAAGCCCCGGGACACGGCGTCCTCCACGGAAGTGAGCGTCTCCACCAGCCTGCGCTTTCCCAAGTTCATCGGCCTTCCCAACCGCCTGTTCAAGGGGCCGTACATTCCCCGGACGGAGGTTTCCCTGTCGTTCAATTACCAGAACCGGCCGGAGTTCCGCCGCACGGTCATATCGGCCGGCTATACCTACAGCGGTCGCTTCAGCGAGCGCCTTTTCTATCAGTTTACCCCTGTCAGGGCCAATATTTCCCGTATTTTCAATGTGGACGACTCCTTTTACGAGTCCATGGGAGACAACCTGTACCTGATGAAGGTTTACTCCGACAACTTTGACATGGGCGTGAGCAGCATGCTGTACTACACCACGGATGCATCGGCCATTCCCACGCATACCTATCACTACGCCAGGTTCAGCCTGGACCTTTCGGGTAACGTGATCAGCCTGTTCAACAAGCTCATGCCGCAGGACGAGCTGGGAGACCATCTCATTTGGAATACGCCCTATGCGCAGTACGTGCGGGCCGAGCTCACCCTGGGAAAGACGTTCCACTTTGGCAACCAGCTGCCGCAGGCACTGGCGCTGCGCGTGATGGGCGGCGTGGGTTACGGGTACGGCAACTCCGTATCGGTGCCCATGGAGAAGCTCTTCTACTGCGGCGGTTCCACGTCCATGCGCGGCTGGCAGGCCCGTACGCTGGGCCCTGGCAGCGACACCCGCCTGGCAGAGTACTTTGTCATTCCCACGCAGCTCGGAGACATCAAGCTGGAGGCCAACGTGGAATACCGCATTCCGCTGGTGTGGAAGTTCGAGGGCGCCCTCTTCGTGGACGCCGGCAACATCTGGGATTTTGCCGATAAAGGCGAGGACGACGCCTTTTCCCTGAAAACCATCGCCATGAACTGGGGTCTCGGACTTCGCCTGAACCTGGACTTCATCCTCCTGCGCCTGGACGCCGGTATCCGCATCCACGACCCCGGCCGCCCCG
>JAEEGK010021110.1_pt1 | contig 13787 bp, 9 predicted proteins | sample 8958771 | NCBI WGS metagenome assembly JAEEGK01 (sample SAMN16246547, study PRJNA631951) | gut metagenome | biome: gut microbiome; feature: rumen; material: SC-attached | host: Bos | place: Iran: Karaj | collected 2018-10 | reverse complement strand
GACAAGGCCGAAGGTCTGGAGGCCAACTGGGTCTTCGACGGCAAGGAGGACAAGTACATCGCCAACACGGTCGCGAAGAATGAGGCCCTGAGCCTCGACTTCACCGACTGCTGGGACGGCAACGACAACCGCAAGGACAACGGCGACGCCGCCGCGGCCGCCTGGAAGACGCTCTCCGGCGCCGGCATGGAAGGCATCTGCCTCAAGTAACGCCTTTTCCGCATTTCAAGGCAGGAGACCCGCTCAGGGCCTCCTGCTTTGTTTTTCCGGGGCTTTTTCGTATTTTTGAATGATGATAGCACCCGATCCCATGCGCAGAATCCTGACCCTTATAAGCGCGGCACTGCTGGCCCTGCCGCTCGCCGCCCAGACCGAATATGTGAACCCGTTCATCGGCACGACCAACTTCGGCGCCTGCAACCCCGGCGCCGTGACGCCGAACGGGCTGATGAGCGTCACTCCCTTCAATGTGATGGGTTCCGCCCTCAACACCTGGGACAAGGACAGCCGCTGGTGGTCTACGCCGTATGTGGCTGAGAATTCGTATTTCACGGGATATGCCCATGTCAATCTCTCCGGCGTCGGCTGCCCCGAACTGGGATCCGTCCTGACCATGCCCACTACAGGCCCGCTGGAGGTCGACTATCACGCCTATGGCAGCGGTTATTCTGAAGAGAAAGCGACACCCGGCTACTATTCCAACCGGCTGGAGAGCGGTATCCTGACCGAGGCGACAGCGACCGTCCGCACCTCGCTGGAACGATATACTTTTCCCGGCGGCGCCGGCAACATCCTGGTGAATCTGGGCGAAGGCCTGACCAACGAGTCGGGCGCCATGGTACGCCGCGTTTCCGACCGCGAGATTGAGGGCTTCAAACTGATGGGGACGTTCTGCTACAACCGGAACGCCGTGTTCCCGATGTACTTCGTCCTGCGCGTGGACAAGGCGCCGGACCGGACCGGCTACTGGAAAAAGCAGCGGCCGATGACGGCCGAGGCCGCCTGGGACGCCGACGCCGGACGGTACAAGCTGTATGAGGCCTACGGCCGGGAACTCTCCGGTGACGACATCGGTTACTGGTTCCGCTATGAAAACCTGGCCGAAGGCGAGCAGGTGATGGTGCAGGTGGGCGTTTCCTTCGTCAGCATTGACAATGCGCGGGAGAATCTGGAGGCGGAACAGCCCGGCTTTGATTTCCCGGCCGTCGCCGCGGCGGCGGAGAACGCCTGGCGGGAGCAGCTGGGCCGTGTCCGCGTGACGGGCGGCACCGAAGCGCAGAAGACAGTCTTTTACACCGCCCTCTACCACGCCCTCATCCATCCGAACATTCTGGAAGACGTGAACGGCGAGTATCCGCTGATGGAGTTCGGAAATCCCGAGGCCGTGAACATCAACCGGATCGCGACGGGACGCAACGGGCAGGCGCAGCTGAAGATGCGCGCCCGCGGCGTGGGCCGTGTTCCGGAAGGGCAGCACCGTTACACGGTGTTCTCCCTCTGGGACACCTGCCGGAACCTTCATCAGCTGCTGACGCTCCTTTACCCGGAGAAGCAGCTCGACATGGCCCGTTCCGTCGTGAACATGTACCGCGAATGGGGCTGGATGCCCAAATGGGAGCTGTTCGGGCGGGAAACCTTCACGATGGAAGGCGATCCGGCCATTCCGATGCTCACGGACACCTATCTGAAAGGACTGACGGACTTTGACATCACCACGGCTTACGAAGCCTTCCTCAAGTCCGCCGACGCCCCGGGCGCGAAGAACCGGATGCGGCCGGACGCGGATCCGTACATTGAGCGCGGTTACATTCCGCTGGGCTGGTTCGCGCAGGACTTCTCGGGAGACAATTCCGTCTCGCACGCGCTGGAATACTATATGGCCGATGCAGCGCTCGCACGCCTGGCCACAGCCCTGGGGCACCCCGAGGATGCCGCCAAGTACCGCCAGCGCTCACTGGGCTACAAGAACTACTGGTCCCCCGAATACGGCTGCCTGCGGCCGCGTCAAAAGGACGGAACCTTCCTGACGCCCTTCAACCCGCGCCAGGGCGAGAATTTCGAGACCGTCCCGGGATTCCACGAGGGCAGCGCCTGGAACTACACCTACTACGTGCCGCATGACGTGGACGGGCTGATCCACCTCGCCGGCGGCTCCAAAGCCTTCGTGAAGGCGCTGAACCGGGTGTTCAGCGAGGGCCTGTACGACCCCGCCAATGAACCGGACATTGCCTACCCGTACCTGTACAGCCGCGTGAAAGGGGAACAATGGCGTACCTGGAGTACGGTCCACGACCTTCTGGCCCAGCACTATCACAACGCCCCGAACGGTATTCCGGGCAATGACGACACCGGTACGATGTCGGCCTGGGCCGTCTTCTCGATGATGGGCTTCTATCCCGACTGCCCGGGCGATCCCTCCTACACCCTCACCCTGCCGGTCTTCGACCGCGTGGACCTCGAGCTCCCCGGTGGAAAAACCTTGACGGTTACCAAGTCTGCCAAGGCCAAGCCCGCGAAGGGCACCACCGCCCGCATCGGCAACAAGAAAGCGGCCGCCTACCGTATCTCCCACGACGCCCTCGTGAACGCCGGCACCATCAGGTGGCAGTAGGCCGACCGGCATTTCCGCCGTTACATCCGTCCAGCAGACCGGCGAAGAGGCTGCGGGCGTAGAGGAGGCCGGCGGTGGAGAAAAGGGCGTTGGATTCGTCCAGGAGGAGGAAGTAGCCGCCGTTCTCGGTGAAGACGTAGATGTCGGAAGCATAGAATTCCTTTCCGTTCTCCCCGTCGGTGAGGCCGCCGCATACGGCGATGGAGGTCATTTCCGGTCGGGAGAGCCGGAGCAGGTTGAAGATGTGAAAGACCGGTCCGGAGCAGCGCTCCGGGAGGGGTGTCCGCCCGGCCGGGCGGACATCCAGCTCGTCGCACAAAAAGGCGGCGGGTTCGAATTGCATCATCATAAGCGCCTTGTTTTTTTTTGTCTTTCGCAAAGTTCGGAAGGAGAAGCGGGACAGCCATAAGATTGCAAGGCTTGCAATGTCGGATTTCCTGCAAGGCTTGCAGGCTTTTTTACGGGCGGTGACGAAAAAATGCGTATATTCGCATAGGATGAACAGTGTGGAAGCGCAGCTCTGGCTCCGGCATTGTCTGGAGGGCGGCGGGGCCCTGGAGGACCCGGCCGTGGACTATTTGGCCGAAAGGGTGGACGAAATGGATGCGGCCGCCCTGCTGGAAGCGATGGAGCTCCTGCAGGACCGGCTCCGGAGGCTGGAGCCCATGCTGGCCGAGCGCATCCGCATCACCCGCGACCGGCGGATCATCCTCCCGGACCGGTACGACACCGAAATCCGCATGCGCCCCCTCGTCAAGACCGTTTTCCTCCTGTTTCTCCGCCATCCCGAAGGCATCCGTTTCGCGGACCTGCGCGACTACAGGAACGAGATGACGGCCTTGTACGGTGAAATCTCCGGCCGTGCCGACAAGGAAGCGATGCAGCGCAGCATCGACCGTCTCGTCAACCCGAAGGACAACTCCATCCATGAGAAGGCCTCGAACCTGGCCGCCTCACTCTCCCGTTATTTCTCCCCGCAGCAGCTTCCGCTTTACACGCTCGCCGGAAAGGCGGGAGAGGCCAGACGCATTCCGCTGGACCGGAGTCTGGTGGAATGGGAATGAGATCCGACAAGAATCGCAAAATGAAAGCACCATCCCTGATCCTGACCCTCCTGCTTCTCGCCGCCTGCGCTCCGAAAGCGCAGGAAAAGGCCGCGAAGACGTATACCGGCCGCCCTCCCGTGAAAGAACGGGCCTTCGTTTCTCAGGCCGTCGACTCCGTAACGGAGGCCGTCGCGACACAGATCACCCATCCCAAGCTCGCCGAAATGTTCCGGAAATGCTTCCCGAACACCCTGGACACCACCGTCCACTATGCCGAGGACGAGGACGGGCGGCCCGACACCTATGTCTATACCGGTGACATCCCGGCCATGTGGCTCCGTGACTCCGGCGCCCAGGTCTGGCCGTACGTCGCGTATGCCGACAAAGACGACAACCTTCGCAGGATGATCGCGGGCGTCATCAACCGCCAGTTCAAATGCATCCTCATCGACCCGTACGCCAACGCCTTCAACGTGGAGCCCGTCGGTCCCGCCGATGACACCGACCTGCCGAAAACCAGCCCGTATGTGTTCGAGCGCAAGTGGGAGATCGACTCGCACTGCTACCCGGTACGGCTCGCATACGCCTATTGGAAGAAGACCGGAGACACCTCTGTTTTCGGTGACCTGTGGACGGAAACGGCGAAAACCATCCTGACCACCTTCAAGGAGCAGCAGCGGAAGGAAGGGCACGGCAGCTATATCTTCCTGCGGAAGACCGACCGGCAGCTGGACACCAAATGCGTGGTGGGCCAGGGCAATCCGGTGAAGCCCGTGGGCCTCATCGCATCGGCCTTCCGTCCGTCCGACGACGCCACCACATTCGAGTTCCTCATCCCCTCCAATTTCATGGCGGTCACGACCCTGCGCAAGATGGCGGAAATCCTGACCGCCGTCAACGGAAAACCGGAAATGGCCGCCGAATGCACGGCCCTCGCCGCCGAGGTGGAGCAGGCCCTGCGGCGATATGCCGTCGTGGAACACCCCGTGTACGGGAAGATTTACGCCTATGAGGTCGACGGTTTCGGTTCCCATCAGCTGATGGACGACGCCAACGTCCCCTCCCTCCTCGCCCTCGGGTATCTGGACCCGGCGATGTACGACGACCCCGTATACCTGAACACCCGGCGCTTCGTCTGGAGCGAGGACAACCCCTATTTCCGGAAAGGCAAGGCCGGAGAGGGTGTCGGCGGCCCCCATATCGGCACGGACAACATCTGGCCGATGTCCATCCTGATGAAGGCCTTCACGGCGCAGGACGACGACGAAATCCGAGCCTGCCTCATCCAGCTTCTGAACACCGACGCCGGCACCGGCTTCATGCACGAGTCCTTCCGGAAGGATGACGCCGCCCGGTTCACCCGCTCCTGGTTCGCCTGGGCGAACACCCTCTTCGGCGAACTCATCGTCAAACTTGCAAACGACGGAAAAACCGACCTCCTCAACAACCTCCCCCGATGAGAAAGACTCTGATCCTCCTGGCGCTCCTGGCGACGGCCTGCGCAAAACCGGTCCATGACACCCTTGTCACCAGTCCGGCCGACTACGTATCCACCCTGGTGGGCACCCAGTCCGATTTCACCCTCTCCACCGGCAACACCTATCCCGCCGTGGCCCTTCCCTGGGGCATGAACTTCTGGACGCCGCAGACGGGGAAGAACGGGAACGGATGGGCCTATACCTACGACGCCCACCACATCCGCGGCTTCAAGCAGACGCACCAGCCCTCTCCGTGGATCAACGACTACGGCGCTTTTTCGCTGATGCCGGTCCGGGATGCGTCAAAGCCCGGCGAGACGGAGCGTGAGAGCATCTTCTCGCACCTGAGCGAGGTTGCGAAGCCCTATTATTACAGCGTTTACCTCGCCGACCACGACATCAAAACCGAAATCACCCCGACCGAACGGGCCGCTGTCCTGCGCTTTACTTTCCCGGACAGCGAATCTTCCGGTGTGGTCATCGACGCATATGCGGGCGGTTCTTACGTAAAGGTTCTCAAAGACAAGCACACCGTCATCGGATACTGCACCAACAACCACGGCGGCGTGGAAGGCGATTTCAAGAACTGGTTCACCGTCGTGTTCGACAAGGAGATCGACAGCTATGACATTTACAACGGTGACGCCCTGGAGTATCCGGAAGACCGACCCCGGGAGCACTCGATCGCCGTCGTAAAGTTCGCCACCGTCCGCGGAGAAAAGGTCCATGCCCGCGTGGCATCCTCCTTCATTTCCGCCGAGCAGGCCGAACGAAACCTGGCCGAGGTGGGAGACCGTCCTTTCGATGAGGTCTGCGCGGCCGCCAAGGCCCGCTGGAACGAGATTCTGGGACGCATCGCCGTCGGCGGCGGCACCGAGGACCAGTACCGCACCTTCTACTCCTGCCTGTACCGCGCCGTCCTGTTTCCCAGGAAACTGTACGAAATAGGCGCTGACGGCCGGCCGGTCCACTACAGCCCGTACAACGGCCAAATCGAAAAAGGATACCTGTACACCGACAGCGGTTTCTGGGACACCTTCCGCGCCCTGTTCCCGCTCCTGAACCTCGTCTACCCCGATGTCAACGCGGAAATCCAGGCCGGCTATGCCAACGTCGCCCGCGAGAACGAATTCCTCCCGGAATGGGCGTCGCCGGGTCATCGCGACTGCATGGTGGGCAACAACTCCGCCTCGGTCGTGGCCGACGCCGTCGTCAAGGGCGTGAACAAGGAAGGCCTGCAGGAACTGTACGACTGTATCGTCCACGGAACGGAAAACGTCCATCCGGCCGTCAGTTCCACCGGCCGTCTGGGACACGAATACTACAACACGCTCGGCTACGTCCCCTGCGACGTCGGAATCAACGAAAGCGCCGCGCGCACGCTGGAGTACGCTTACGACGACTGGTGCATCCTCCAGCTGGCGAAAATCCTCGGACGCCCGCAGGAGGAGCTGGACAAATGGGCGGCCCGGGCCGGCAACTGGAAGAACGTCTACAGCGCGGAAGACCGGCTGATGCGCGGCCGCAACGCCGACGGCTCCTTCCAGACGCCGTTCAGCCCCTATCGGTGGGGCGGCGTCTTCACCGAAGGCAACGCCTGGCACTACACCTGGTCCGCCTTCCATGACATCCAGGGTCTGGTCGATGCGATGGGCGGCGAAGCGTCCTTCACCGAGATGCTGGATTCCGTCTTCGTCGTCCCGCCCGTCTACGATGACAGCTACTACGGCTACCGCATCCACGAAATCTCCGAGATGCAGGTGGCCGACATGGGCAATTACGCCCACGGCAACCAGCCCGCCCAGCACATGCTGTACCTCTATGACTGGACCGGGCAGCCCTGGAAGGCCCAGCAGCATATCCGGGACGCCATGAACCGCCTGTATCGCGCAACGCCGGACGGCTACTGCGGCGACGAGGACAACGGCCAGACATCCGCCTGGTACGTCTTCTCCGCCCTGGGATTCTATCCGGTGTGCCCCGCGAGCACGCAGTACGCGCTGGGAACGCCGCTGTTCAAGAAGGCCGTCGTGACGCGCCCGGACGGAGTCAAGTTCACCGTCGACGCGCCCGAAAACAGCACCGAAGCTTTCTATGTGCAGTCGATGAAGGTCAACGGAAAAACCTGGACGCACAATTACGTGGAACATGAGGACCTGGTCCGGGGCGCCGCGCTCCGGTTCGGCATGGGCGCGGAACCCGCCACGGACCGCGGCACGCAAAAAGAAGACAAACCTTATTCTTTCAGCAACGAATAAACTATGAAGATCTTGGGAAATCCCCTCCCGGGCATGCCCTGGGAAGAAAGGCCGGCAGGATGCAAGGATGTCCTGTGGCGCTATTCGAAGAATCCCGTGATTCCGAGAGATTTGCTCCCGGACAGCAACAGCATTTTCAACAGCGCGGTGGTCCCGTTCCGCGGCGGCTTCGCCGGCGTGTTCCGCTGCGATGACAAGAACCGGCGGATGACCTTGCACGCCGGTTTCTCCAAGGACGGCATCCAGTGGGACATCAAGCCGGAGACGATCAAGTTCTCCTGCGACATCCCCGAGGTCGCGGAATGGGTCTACGGGTATGACCCGCGGGTCGTGGAGATCGACGGCCGCTACTATGTGACCTGGTGCAACGGGTATCACGGGCCTACCATCGGCGTGGCCTGGACCGACGATTTCGAGACTTTCCATCAGGTGGAGAACGCCTTCCTGCCATACAACCGAAACGGCGTGCTGTTCCCGAAGAAGATCGACGGACGGTTTGCCATGCTTTCCCGTCCCTCCGACACGGGTCACACGGCCTTCGGCGACATCTTCTACAGCGAATCCCCCGACCTGGAGTTCTGGGGGCACCATCGGCACGTAATGGCGCCGGCCCCCTTCGAGGTGAGCGCCTGGCAGTGCATGAAAATCGGCGCAGGTCCGGTACCCATCGAGACCTCCGAAGGCTGGCTCCTCCTCTATCACGGCGTCCTCCGTTCCTGCAACGGCTATGTCTATGCGTTCGGCAGCGCCCTGCTGGACCTGGAACAGCCCTGGAAAGTCCTTGCCCGCAGTGGCCAGTACCTCATCAGCCCGCGCGAGTACTACGAACTCGTCGGCGACGTTCCCAGCGTCACCTTCCCCTGCGCCGCCCTGCATGACCCGGAAACCGGCCGCATCGCCGTATACTACGGCTGTGCCGACACCGTCACCGGCCTCGCCTTCGGCTATATTCCGGAGATCGTCGAGTTCACCAAGCGGACGAATATCCTATGAGTTGATGGGGGGTTAGCACGTGTTGATTTATAATTTGTTGATAATAAATATTTTACATCATTCAATGTGTTAACCCCTCGTATATTTCAAGGGATTAGCACGCCCGCGTGCTGACCCCTTTAAACCAGAACGAACCATGACCTTGTCTATTTTGCTTCCCCTCTTGCTCCAGGCGCTGCCCCTCCCCCGGATGGTGGACATCCCGGCGGGGACGTTCTGGATGGGGACGGACAATCCTCCCATGGAGGACTGGGACGAGGCGCCGCGGCGGGAAGTGAAGGTCGATGCGTTCCGCATGAGCGCAACGGAGATTACCAACGCGCAGTACGAGGCGTTCTATCCTTTCCACAAGCGGGGTGAGCAGAGTTTCTCCAACGGGGACGACGAGGCTGTAACCATGGTGTCCTGGGACGACGCCATGGCCTACTGCCGATGGCTCTCCGAGCAGACCGGCAAGCACTACCGTCTCCCCACGGAGGAAGAATGGGAGTACGCCTGCCGGGCGGGGACGACCACGGCCTACAACACTGGCGATACATTCCCGGAAAGCCAGTGGAAGGTGCAGAAAAACACCCGCGACAAAGAGCCCGTATCCCTGCAAGTAGCTCAATTCGAGCCGAATGCGTGGGGGTTGTATGACATGCATGGGAATGTGGAAGAGTGGTGCGCCGGTGATTATCTTAAAACGCCTGCATCTTTGGTCCTCTGGCTGGAAGACAGTCGTTACGCGATTGTCCGGGGCGGCAGCCACAACACGCCCGTCCGGTATCTGAGGAGCGCGAACCGTTCCGCAGCCCCACCGGAAGATCGGACCGTCCTGCGAGGTTTTCGCATCGTGGAGTCTCCTCACCTCGTTCACGCCACTTTCAGGGGCCGTCGGTTCATTCATTACCGGCTTGATTATCAGGAATGGGAAAAACCCTCGGAGCGCCCCCTTTTCCTGGAACCGATTTCCTATGTCATTCCTCCGGAGAGCGAGGGCATTCCTTTCTATGCCCACAATCATCAGCCGGCCATCACATGGACCGAGGACGGCAAACTGCTGGCCGTCTGGTTTTCCACGGACGCGGAAGCCGGACGGGAAATGGTCGTGCTGCATTCCCGGTTCGAGAATGGTCGATGGATACCTGCCCTCCCCTTCAGCAAGGTCCCCGACCGAAATATGACCGGAACGGCCCTGCTGACCCTGAAAGATGGACGCATGCTGCATTTCCAGGGAATCGGTGATGCGGGGGAATGGAAAGATCTCGCACTAGGGCTTCGAGTACGGGAACATCTGTATTCCCCCTGGAGCGATTACAAACTCATCGAACCCGAACACCGCGTCCGCCACCAGGTCATCGCCGGGCCCATCGTCACGAAGGACGGGCGTATCCTGCTGTGCTGCGACGCCGGGCCGGACGGGGAAGCCGGTTCGTCCCTGCATGTGTCCAAAGACGGCGGCCAGACCTGGGAGGACACCGGCAGCACCATCGCCGGCATCCACGCCGGCATCGTGGAGCGGAAAGACGGTTCCCTGATGGCCTTCGGGCGGGGCAATGCCATCGACGGGCACATGCCCTGCAGCATTTCCTACGACGGCGGGTATACATGGACCTATTCCGCCACGGAGTTCCCGCCCATCGGCAGCGGCCAGCGGCTGGTGCTCAAACGGTTGCAGGAAGGGCCGATCATGCTCTGCTCCTTCGGCGAAAACGGCCTGTTCGTGGCCCTGAGCTATGACGAGGGTGCCACATGGCCCGTGAAAAAACTGCTCACCGACGGCAAGACTCGCGTCCTGGACGGCGGCGCCTGGACCGGGACCTTCACGATGGACGCCACACACGCCGAGCCCAAGGGCTATCTGGCCTGCACCCAGTCGCCGGACGGTATGATCCATCTCCTGTCCAGCCGGGTCCACTACCGGTTCAACCTCCGGTGGATTGAAAAATGACAAATAATCCGTATATTTACGTGATAAACCACATCAAAATGAGATTCCGCACTATTTTCCCGGCCATAGCCGCCACTCTCCTGGCGGCATGCCATCCGACCGCCCCGACCGAAGACTTCGCCTCCTTCGTGAACCCGAAGATCGGCACCGGCGGGCACGGCCACGTGTTCGTGGGAGCCAACGTGCCTTTCGGCTTCGTCCAGCTGGGGCCCACCAGCATCCCGCAGGACTGGGACTGGTGCTCCGGATACCATGACAGCGACCGGACCGTCATCGGCTTCAGCCACACGCACCTCAGCGGAACCGGCATCGGAGACCTGTTCGATATCACGGTGATGCCAGTCACGGGCGAAGTCACTCCGGGACGTGGAAGCGAAGACCATCCCGGAACCGGGGCCTGGTCCTATGCCGACCGCACGAAAGAGGTCGCCGAACCCGGCTACTACAGCGTTCCCCTGGAGCGCTACGGCATTACGGCGGAAATGACCGCCACCGCCCGCGTGGGTTTCCACCGCTACACTTTCCCGGCCTCCGAGAACGCCGCCCTAGTCTTCGACCTGGAGAACGGCGGATGCTGGGACAGCGTGACGGATGCGGGTTTTGAAGTGGTCAAAGATGAAAAAGGACAGGTGACAGCTCTCGGCGGCCACCGTTTCTCCAGCGGCTGGGCGAAAAACCAGAAAGTGTTCTTCTGGGCCGAGTTCTCCCGCCCGGCGGAGGACTTCTCCGTCGTCGAGAATCCGGCCAATCAGAATCCCGCCCGCAAGCCCGTATACGGCCGTTTCAGCCTGGGCAAAACCGAGGAAGGCGGGCAGGTGCTTGTAAAGGTCGCCCTCTCCCCCGTTTCCGTAGAGGGTGCCAAGGCCAATATGGCCGCGGAACTTCCCGGCTGGGACTTTGAAGCCGTGAAGGCCGACGCCCGGAAGGCCTGGAACGAAGAACTGGGCCGCGTCGCCGTCACCATCCGGGACGCCGACACCAAAACCGTCTTCTACACCGCCCTCTACCACACGATGATCGCCCCGTCCGTCTTCCAGGACGTGGACGGCCAGTACCGCGGCTCCGACGACGTCGTCCGCATGGGCAACTTCCGGAACTACACCACCTTCTCCCTGTGGGACACCTACCGCGCCCAGATGCCGCTGATGACCCTCATCCATGCGGACCGCTGCAATGACATCACCGCCACCTTCTACCATATCTACGAGCAACAGGGCGATCTGCCGGTGTGGCACCTGATGGGAAACGAGACGGACTGCATGGTAGGCAATCCGGGCCTCGTGGCCTTCGCCGACAACATCGTCAAGGGTTTCCAGGCCGGCCTGACCAAGGAGCAGATGATCACCGCGATGACCAAGACCGCCACCCGGCCCGACCGCGGACTGGACCTCCGGATGGAATACGGATACATCCCGGCCGACCTGTATCCCGAATCCGTCGCCAATGACATGGAATACGCCATCGCCGACGGCGCCCTCGCCAATGCCGCCGCCTTCCTCGGCGACGAGGCGACCGCCGCCGTCTACCGCGACGCCAGCCACTCCTACCGCCACTTCTGGGATCCGGACCTGCAGTTCATGCGGGGCCGCAAGGTCGACGGTTCCTTCACCGAACCCTTCGACCCGATCTATTCCCGCCACGAAACCTCCGACTACACCGAGGGCACCGGCTGGCAGTACATCTGGCTCGTCCCGCAGGATGTCGAGGGACTGCAGAACCTGTTCGGCTCCCGTGAGGCGATGCTCGCCAAACTCGACGGCCTGTTCGAGGCGCCGGACCATGTGGAGGGAGAAAACGCCTCCCCGGACATCTCCGGCCTCATCGGCCAGTATGCCCACGGCAACGAGCCCGGGCACCATACCATCTACCTGTACTCCATGCTCGGCGAGCCGGACAAGGCTGCGGACCGTCTCCGCCAGGTTTACAAGGAAATGTATTTCAATGACGTGGAAGGCCTCGCCGGGAACGAGGATGTGGGCCAGATGAGCGCCTGGTACGTCCTGTCCAGTTTCGGATTCTACCAGGTGGAGCCGGCCGTCCCGCGCTTCTGGTTCGGCGCCCCGAACCTGGAGAAAGCGGTCGTGAAGGTCGCCGGCGGCACCTTCACCATCACCGCCAAGGGCCTTTCCGATGAAAACCGATATATCCGCGGCATCAAGCTGAACGGACAGCCCTACGATCTGCCCTACATCGAATACAAGGACATCGTGAAGGGCGGCACGCTTGAATTCACGATGGGGAAATGAAACTGAAACAACACTGATATTATGGGCAATTATTCCAACGATTCCAGAATCGTCCTCACCCTGGACGCCGGCGGCACCAACATGGTGTTCGGCGCGATGCGGGGCGAACAGTACCTCGGCGAGCCGATCACGCTCCCTTCCAACGCCAATGACCTGGATCTGTGCCTGAAGACGATGGTCCTCGGATTCGAATCCGTGATGAACACCCTCGGCGGCGAAAAGCCCGTCGCCATCAGTTTCGCCTTCCCGGGACCGGCCGACTATCCGAACGGCATCATCGGCGGTTACCTCCCGAACTTCCCGTCCTTCCGCGACGGCGTGGCCCTGGGACCGTTCCTCCAGGACAAGTTCGGCATCCCCGTGTTCATCAACAACGACGGGGACCTGTATGCCTACGGCGAGGCCCTCGGCGGCGTCCTGCCGGAGGTCAATGCGAAACTGGAGTACCTGGGCAGCGCCAAACGCTATCACAACCTCATCGGCTACACCTTCGGCACGGGCTTCGGCATCGGCTGCGTCATCAACGGGCAGTTGAACCGAGGCGACAACTCCTGCGTGGAAACCTACTGCCTCCCGCACAGCCGCATCCAGGACGTCATCGTAGAGGACGGCGTGGCCATCCGGGCCGTCAAGCGTGTGTACGGCGAGCGTTCCGGCAACAACGATCCGAACCTCACGCCGAAGGATATCTTCGAAATCGCCGAAGGCACGCGTCCCGGCAATCCGGACGCCGCCGCGGCCGCTTTCGCGGAGATGGGCACCGTCGCGGGCAATGCCATGGCGCTCGCCGCCCAGCTGATGGACGGGCTCATCGTCATCGGCGGCGGCATCACCGCCTCCCGCAAATATTTCATGCCCAGCCTGCTGGATGCCCTCCGCGGCACAATCCGCACGCTCTCCGGCGACACGCTCGCCAAGGTGCAGATGAAGGTCTACGACCTGGACGACGAGGCGGAATTCGCAGCCTTCGCCAAGGGAAGCGCCCGCGAACTCAAGGTCTACGGTTCCGACAGGACCGTCACCTATGACCCGCAGAAACGCATCGGTGTGATGATTTCCAAGATCGGCGCCTCCAAGGCCATTTCCGTGGGGGCGTACGACTTTGCTCTGGCCCAGTTAGATGCTTAAACTATGTATCCATTCAAATTTGAACCTTTTCTGAGAACGATGGTATGGGGCGGGACGAAAATCGCCGCATACAAGGGAATTGAGACCGAAGACG
>JAEEGK010021105.1_pt1 | contig 13789 bp, 10 predicted proteins | sample 8958771 | NCBI WGS metagenome assembly JAEEGK01 (sample SAMN16246547, study PRJNA631951) | gut metagenome | biome: gut microbiome; feature: rumen; material: SC-attached | host: Bos | place: Iran: Karaj | collected 2018-10 | reverse complement strand
TTGGGCCCAATCCCCAATCCCCAATCCCCAATCCCCAATCCCCATGAAAATTAAAAAAATTTTTATTATTTTTAATTAAATATAAAATATATATATAATAAATATTAATATAATTTAAATGAAAAAAATAAACGCTTTATTTTTTTTATACATTCTTTTTTTTTCTAATTGTATAAAAATAAATAAATCTAAAAATAATTCTTCTATAAAAATAGGTAAATTTCCAGATGCTCAAAAAAATATATATAAACAAAAATTAATTACTTTATTATCTTATGGAAAATTCTTATTAAATGATGAAATAAAAACACAATTAGAAGATATTTATTTTTATCAAGCCCCTAAAATATCTGATAGATTTGTTTCAGAGTTAATTGATGCATTAAATTTAAAAAAAGATTTTAAAATTCCAATGATAAATAATTTAGATAAAGATAAATTAATTGAATATTTAAATTTTGCTGATGGATTATTATCTAATTTAGAAAATAAAAATAAAGATTTATATTATCTTTTAATCGAAACTTGTGAAAAAATAACTTCTTCTTTAATATTAAATGTTGAACAATTATATTTACCTTCAATAAATAAAATTTTTGAAATCATTAATATGAAAGAGAAAATCAAAGATTTAAGTAATTATTTAAATAAAATGAATATAAATGATATAATTGATATTATAAATCAAACAGAAAAGCAAATTAAAAATAAAAAAATAGATATAAATTTAATTCAATTAAATTCAAATAATCAATTTAAAAATTTTGTACCTGTTAATGGTTTAATTGCTTCAATATTTTCAATAATAACAATCACATCATTTATATCTGTTATCGAAAAAAATGATAAATAAAAATAATAAATAATTTATTTATTATAAACTTCATAAAGTTTAAATTTTATTTTAAAAAGAAAATATTTTTATTTTATTTCTATTATTTTAATTTCAATTTTAAATTTAAGAATTAATAATATAAAAATTTAATTAATATAAATGATTAATACTGGAAATTCTTTATTAAATTCTATAATAGGTGGAAGTATTTTATCTTTAGCTTCTTGTTTGAATTTATTATTTAAAGGTAATATTAATGGAATATCTTATTATTTTTGGAATTGTTTAAAATTTAAAGATTTTGAATTAAATATTTGTTTTATATTGGGATTAATTTGTTGTTCTTGTTTTTGTCGTCAAATATACCCTGAATCAAATGAAATAGCATTTGATATAAATACAGAGATGTATTCAAAAGGTTTATCAATAATCGGTTTTGCTATAAGTGGTTTTTTTATTGGATTTGGAACAAAAATGTCAAATAATTGTGTTTTAGGACATTGTATTTTAGAACTTCCTTTTTTAACAAAACGCTCAATTTTTGCCTCTATAAGTTTAATTGGATGTTCAATTATAATAGCAACATTTAGAAGTTATTTTCCTTTTTTAGAAAAAGATTTTTTTGACAAAATTTTATTTAATATTGATTTAGGAATAATTCCTTTTTGTTGTTTTTTAGGTTCATTAATAATATTAGGGATATATTTAATAATATATATATCCAAAAAAGATTGGAATAAAATAAAAGATTTATGTTATTTCTTTTTTATAGGTATAGTATTTAGTTATGGATTTTTACAATCTGGCTTATTAAATAGAAATATGATAATAGATTTTTTAACAATAAATATAAATTGGAATCCAAAAATGGCTTTTGTTTTAGCAGTTGCAATAGGGTTAAATTTTCTTTTATTTAAATTAATTATAAAACAATTTCAAAATCCTATTTTATCAAATAGATTTGACATACCTTCAGGTAAATCATATGATTTAAAATTAATTATTGGAGCTGGTATATTAGGATTAGGTTGGGGATTCGGAGGAATTTGTCCTGGAACAGGAATAATAGCAAGTTGCATCTTTATTCCTCAAGCCTTAATATTCGTATTTTTTATGGCTTTAGGACAATTTTGTGAAGCCTTAAGTGATGACTTTTTAGAAAAACATTTAGGAAAATCATTATATGAAAAATTTAGTGATGAAGTATTAAATTAAATATAATAAATATATATATATATATATATATATATATATATATATATATATAATATAATTTAATTTAATTTTTAAAATAAATAAATATTTATATATAATTAATGAATTCTTCAAAATTTTTCATTTTTGGAATTTTAATATCTTTTTGTTTTAATGCTGTTCCTTTATTAGGAGGATGGGGTGAAATGGAATATTATAATAAAAATATTACAGAAGTTGTTCCTATTTGCTCAGAAGAATTAGAAAAAGATGGATATTATCCTGAATCATATAATTTTTATCCTATAGTAATTTTTACTCAAATAGTAAATGGAATAAATTATAGAGTATTATTAGCTGTTCAAGATGCAAAAAGTACGAATCTTAGATTATTTGATTTTATTTTACATTCAAATCCTTTAAGTTCAAGTTTAAATGAATCCACAGTAATAAAAAAAGAAGAAATTGGCTATGATAATTCTTATATTGATGATAAAGTTACAAAAGAAAAAGTAAAAAATGCAATATCAAAATTTTATTATAAAAAAAATATAGTTGAAGATTATGAAATTCAATATGAATTCAACAATTTTAATGGATTAAATGGAGTTAAAGTTTATATTGTTACTGTAAAAATTAAAGAAGAAGAAAATACTAAAGAAACAAATGTTATTATGCTTAAAAGAGAAGATAAAACTTTTGAAGTTATAGCTGAATTAAATATGAATTAAGATTCATAATATAATTTTTTTATTGTTTAAATTTAATTTAAAATTTAATATATTAAATAAAAAAATTTAAATAATAAAAAAAATATTACTTCTTTTTTTCTGCCAAATTTGTAACTTTTAACATAAAATCACTTTTTTCTCTATCAACTGTTTTTATTTTTTGATTCAAAGCTTGGGCATGCTTTTTTAATAATAAAAGTGCAGGTCTAAAATTATCTTTTTCTTTTTTTAGATCAGATATTAATTTATTCATTTTTTGAATTGCATCATTTATCATATATATTTCATTTTTTTCTTTTAATATTTCATTATTAACTTTAATTGTTTCATTTTTAATTAATTCAATTTGAGGTCTTATATTAGGTATATCTTTTTGATATTTTAATATATCATTATTTAAACTTACATATCTACTATTTACATTTAATAAATTTTGAATTTTTATTCGTTCTTTTGATGCATCTATTATAAAATCTTTTTTATTATTATGATACATATTAATTTTTTTTTGTAAAGTTTCTATTTCTTTTTCTAATTTTTTTTTTATTAATATTTTTTCTTCAATTTCATTTTGATATCTATTAAATCCATTTTCTTTTATATTGTTTATAATATTTTCTAAATTATTCATCTCTAATCCTAAAGGTTCATTATAATTTCTTTCACAATCTATTTTTTTATTATTATCTATAGCTTCAAAATATGTTTTTGTATTTTCTTTTCTAACTGATCGTAATTTTGGTTCAAAATTAGAATAATAATTTTCAGTTGAAAATTGTTTATTTCTATATTTATTATTATTAGAATTTTTTTTTATTGTTGTATTATTTGAATATTTTGGTGTTTTTGGTCTTATTGTTTTATTTGTATTATTACTTGTTAAAGATGAATATATTTGATTTTGATTAAAATAATTTTGTAATGAATTTTGAATATCTGAAGGTGTATTATTATATTGTTGTTGTTGAAAATTTTGTTTAAGATTGCTTTTTGGGCGAGATTTAAAAATGAAATTGTTTTTATTTGTATAATTATTATTAAAATTATTTTGAATATTTGAATTTATATCATTTAAACCTTTTATTAAGTTATCATTATAATTTTTTTTAATAAAAACATTTTTATTTTCTTTTCCTGGAGTTTTAGGCCTATAATAATTAGAAGCAAGTTCTTTTAGCATATTTTTAAATTATTTTTTATTATATATAAAATAAAAAATTTATTATTTATTTAAATAAAATATTTTATATATTTTAAAATTAAAATAATGATAATATATAAAAATAAAATTTTTGAATTTATCATTCATAAAATAATGAAATAATAGTAATAATTATATAATAAAAATAATATTAAATATTTAAATATATTTTATATATTAAAATACAAATAAAATAATATTAATTTAATGATTTTATTTTTTTAAATTTTTTGTAATATTTAAAAAAATTATTCGAAATATTTAATATAATTTTTATAAATTAATATATTATAAAATTAATGCATAATTAAAATATATTTACTATATATTATATTATTATAAATAATTAATTTTGTTCAATTTACTTTTTTCAAAAAAATAAATAAAATATTAAAATTTTAAAATAATGAATTTTTTATCATTTAGTTATCATATATTCTATTGTTTTTAACGTTTATTATTTTCATAACTATCTTTTGGTTAATTTATATAATTAATTAATTATTTTTTAATAAATGAATAAATATTTAAAGGTTCAATATGAAAATTTATCAAAAGAAATAGTTTCTCCTTCAAATTTTTATGAATTAATAATACAGTGTTCTGAAAAATTTAATGATAAATCAATATTATATTGCAAATGTTTTTTAGAAAATAATGAAAATAAAGAATTAATTGATAATCATGAAAAATATTTTAAATTTATTTTGAATAATAAAGAAAATTATTTAAATATAATTTTTAAAAATGAAAATAATATTCAACAATCATTTCAAATTTTTGAATTTTTAATAAACCAAAATAAAGAATTAAAAGATGAAATTGAAAATTTAAGGAAAAAAATTAAAATTTATGAAAATAAAGAAAGTACTGATAAAAATGCAGATAACAATTCTTACCATATAGGTTTAAATTGTAAATTTTTAAATAAAAATTCGGAAAAAATAATTGATTTAAAAAAAATAAAAAAAGATATTCCTATTTACCATACTTTTAAAATTCAAAATAATGGTACTGAGCCTTTTCCAGCAGATACAATATTAAAATGTGATAATACATTAGATTCTGACATATTTTTTTATCCAGTGAATTTAGGTTTTTGTTTAATGAGTTTTGATGATAATAATGAAATATATTATAATGCAGAAGTAATTATCAATTTTAAATCATATAAAAATATTCAAGAAAAAACATATAATATAAGAGCATATTTAATAAGTGATTCAAAAGGAAGAATTGGAGATGAAAATAATTTTTGCTCATTTCAATTAATAGTTAAAAATTATAATAATATAAATGAAATTATAAATAACCATTAATTTTAAATTATTAATATAATTAAATTTTTTATTAAAATAATATTTATTTAAATAATGGAAAATTATGATGATGATGAAAGTGAAGAACAAAGTGAAACTGAAAATGATATAATGCCTGAAGAAGTAAATGGTTATAGTTGTTATTATCTAGACAAAAAGATTAATGAAAATGATTCGAATCCAAATAATGTAATTTTTTTTGATAAGAATGAAATTGATTCAAATAAAAATAATATAACATATACATTTAAAATAATTAATAATGGAAAAGAAAATTGGCCTGAAGATGTATTTTTGAAATGTTTAAATAATAATTGTGATATATATTTTTTAAGTACTAAACAAAAAGATATTGTTATCGATGGAGATAATCAATGGTATGAATTTAAAGTTTATATTAAATTTAAAAATTATAAAAAAATAGAAAAAAAAATGCATAAATTAAAAGGATATTTAGAAAGTGATAAAATTGGAAGAATAGGAAATAAAAAAATATTTTGTTATTGCGGGGTTAATGTTTTTTAAAATAATATAAAAATCTTATATTAAATGATATATTAAATAATAATGATATATGTTTTTTATTGGGAAATTTCTGAGCTTTTTTTGATTATATTAATATATATTACATTCATAATATAATTTTGAAATTTTAAATATTTATATTTTTTATATTTTAATATCATTATAAAAATTATTTAACCATTCAATTAATTCATAATCTTTCAAATCATTATTTAAAATAAAAGGATGATTCATTAATTCAATAACAGTATCTCTATATTTAGGATCTTTTTGTAAACATCTAGATACAAAATCTCTTAATTCTGGACTATATTTTTCATTTTCAGGAATCACTGGAATAGGACCCTCTACAATTCTTGTAATTTGCATTAAAAAATTATTATCTATTAAATAAGGAAAACTTCCAGTTGCTAATTCATATATTACTAAACCTAAAGACCATATATCAGAACTAAATGAATGATTTTTTCCCATTATTCTCTCAGGAGACATAAAATTTTTTGTTCCCACAAAAGTACTACTATAATCATTATTTTTTTCTAATTTTTTTGAAATTCCAAAATCAGTTAATTTAACCAAACCTTTAGAATTTATTAAAATATTTGCAGGTTTAATATCTCTATGTATTTGTTTCAATTTTTTATGTAAATATAATAATCCTTGTAAAATTTGTTGAACAATTTTACTTAAAATAATTTCGGGTATAAAATTTTGATATTTATTAGTTTTTAATTTTTGTAATATATTTTCTAAAGAACCTAAATCCATATACTCTAATAATATTTTTATATTTCCTTCTTGAAAAAAAGCTTGATAAAAATGAACTAAAAATTTACATTTATTATCTTTTAATACAAAAATATCATTTTTAAATTGTTTTCTTTTTGTTTCATCATAAATATTTATTGATTTAATTGCCATTGGAATATTTTTCGGTTTAAATATAGCTTTTCTTACACTTCCTGAAGCTCCATTTCCTAACATTCCTTCTATTTCTAAATCATTTTCTTCTATCATAAAAAAATCATTTAATAAAGAAGAAGATTTTTTTATTCCATGAGCTCCTACAATTAATGAATCATCACTATTTTTTTCTTTAAATATTACATCTTCTAAACCAATTTCCATTGAAGTATAAATTAAATTTTTATCTTTCTTTTTTTCAAATAAAGATTTATTATTTTGATTTGAATTTTTTTTTTCTGAATTATCTTTATTATTATTATTATCATTATTTTTTAATTGATCATATAAATCTTGAGAAGTTGTTAAAGAAACATCTAATTGTAAATTAAATTTTTTTTTTGACATATTTTATAAATTTTTCAATTCAAATTTTAATAATAATATTAAATAATTAAAATAAAATTTAAATTATAATATTATTCTTATAAAATAAAATCCATGTCAATTTCTTCAAATTATATAAAAAATCAAAATATAAATAATGAAATGAATAGAAATAATAGTAAATTTGATTTTAGTTCTCCTTTATTACAAAGAGAACTTGAAATGACTCAAGGAAAATATATTGAAGAACAAAACAAATTTATGAATGATTCTGATTGGGAAAATATATTTAATGAATTAACTCAATCAAAAGATATTGATTCTTTAATATTAAGTGGAATTAATATAAATAATGAAGGTTTAGAGAAATTATGTAATATAATTGAAAATTTTCCTCAAATTAAAAATTTAAAATTAGAATGGAATTATTTAAATAACTATGAAAATTCTTTTTCAAAATTAATAGATAAAATAATAAATTCAAATATAGAATTTTTAGGATTAAGTAATAATAAAATTAATTCTTCTTTATGTATCTATTTACAGAAATTAATAAAAAATAGTAGAAAGATAAAATTTTTAGATTTACGTTGGAATGACATAGGTAATGATGGAGCAAAAGAATTAATAAGTGAATTAGGAACCAATAGAAAAATAATAGAAATTAATTTAATGGGAAATAAATTAGATGGAAAAACATTAAAAGAAACAAATGATTTTTTAATAAAAAATTGTCAATTTAATAATTATTTATACACACCAGATAAAGTAAATTATAAAAATGAAGAAGAAAAAAATTATGATAAAGATACTTTAATTCCTTTGGGTTTAATAGAAAAAGAAAAATATTTTTCAAGAGAAATAAAAGCTCGTTATGATGCTCAATTGATTGAAAATTCAAAATTAACAAAAGAAAATAAAGAAATTGAAAAATTAATTGAAATTGAAAAAAATCGTTTAGAAGAAATGAAAAAAATGTTTGAAATTTCTACTGAAAAAGAAAAAGAAAATAGACAACAAGCAGAAGATACTTTAATATCAATAAAAGAAGAATTAAATAAATATAAATCAAAAAATGAATTAATTAAAGAAGAAATAAGATTAAAAAAAAAGGAAGATGAAAATGAAATAAAATTATTAAATGCAAATATTGAATCAATTCAAGATGAAATTAATAGAAAAGAAAAAGAATTTAATGAAAAATATTCTTTATTAAATAATGAATATAAAAAATTAAATAATGAATTAAATAATAATATTGTTAAAATAGTTGATGAAAATGAAAAAATTAATAAAGAATTACAAAATAAAAACGAAGAAGATTATGATGAATTATTAAAGCAATTAAAAAATTTAGAAAATGAAAATGTTGAATTACAAATGATTAATTCTAATTTACAAAGTGCAATAAATAAAAATAAAAAATTATTATTTGAACAAAAATTAAATTTAGAAGAAGAATTTAATGAAAGAGAAAATAAATTTATTATTGATGAAGAAAATAATTTTTTAGTTGAAAAAGATAAATTAGATTATCAATTAAAAAATTTAAGAAAAACAAATGAAGATTTATTAAAAAAAAATAATAATTTAAATGAAAATATTAAAATTGAAATTGATTTAGATGAAGAAAATAATGAAAAAAAACTTAATGATTTAAAAAAGGAAAATGATAATTTGAAAATAAAAAATATTTCTTTAAATTCAGAAAATTTAAAATTAAATACTCAAATTAAAATTAAAGAAAATTTAATTAACAAAAATAATAATAAATTAAAAGAATTAGATGTTATTCAAGAATTAAATGAAAAAAATACAAATGATAAATTATCTCAAAAAAATAAAGATTTTCAAAAAATTAAAAATAATTTTGAAAATGAAAAAAATAAATTAAATGAAAGAATTAGAGAATTAGAAAATGAAATAGATAATTATAAAATTAAAAATTTAAAAATTGATGAAAATAAATTAAGAATAGCAGAGCAAATTAAAAAAAGTATAAATAATTTTATTAGTAATAAATAATTTATTTTTTTTATTTAAATTTAATTATAACAATAATTTCTAAATTAATAATATAATATGAAAATAATAAATATTATTTTTATAATATTAATTTCTTTTATTTCTATATATAAATTTAGAATCGATGTTACTAATTATAATGTAATTCCTTTACCAAAAAATATTCAATCTTTATCTTCTAATCCTTTTATTTTAAATAATGAAACCAAAATATATTATAATAATTTAACAAATATTCAATTAAAAAAAAATGCTCAATTTTTACAAGAATATATTAAAACTTTAACTGGATTTGAATTAGAAATATTAAATGAAGATATTAAACAAGATTATAATATTATAAAATTAATTTTAGATAATAATTATAATAATATTTATAACGAAAAAAATACTTTAAATTTTGAAGGATATACATTAATAATTATTAATAATTCAATTGAAATTATAGGTTCTACTCCTAATGGTATATTTTATGGCATACAAACATTAAGAAAATCATTTCCAATTAATTCAAATTATAATAGTACTAAATATACTTTTCCTGCAGTTAAAATAATTGATAGTCCTCGTTTTAAATATAGAGGTATGATGGAAGATATATGTAGACATTTCTTTAGTATAGAATTTATAAAAAAATATATCGATTTATTAGCATTACATAATATGAATACATTTCATTTACATCTTTCAGATGATCAAGGATGGAGAATTGAAATAAAAAAATATCCATTATTAACTGAAATAGGTTCATGGCGTTCATGTACAGTTCTAGGAAGAAATACTGGAGTATATGATGAAACCCCTTATGGTGGATTTTATTCTCAAGATGAAATAAAAGAAATTATAAACTATGCCGAAGAAAGATATATCACAGTTATTCCTGAAATAGATATGCCAGGTCATATGCTTGCAGCTTTAGCTGCTTATCCTAATTTAGGATGTACAGGTGGTCCTTATAATGTTTCTTCTTTATGGGGAGTGTTTCCTGATATTTTATGTGCTGGTAATGATGAAACATTTAATTTTATTGAAGGAGTTTTAGATGAAATTATTAATTTATTTCCTTCGAAATATATTCATATAGGCGGAGATGAAGCACCTAAAGATAGATGGGAAAATTGTGAAAAATGTAAAAAAAGATTAAAAGATTTAAATTTAGATAATTTTGAAGATTTACAAGGATATTTTTCAAGTAGAGTGGAAGAATATTTGAATAGTAAAGGAAGAAAAATAATTGGATGGGATGAAATTACAAAAGGTAAAATTAAAAAGTCTGCTACTATAATGAATTGGAGAGGAACAGATTGGGGAATATCTGCTGCTCTTAATGGACATGATGTAATTGTTTCTCCTTTATCATATGCATATTTTGATTATAATCAACATAATATTGAAGATTTTTCTACTCCTTTTGTTTTTCATTCAAAGTTAACATTAAAAAGTGTCTATAGCTTCGAACCTATTCCTGAAAATTTACCAGAAGAAGCCAAAAATCATATAATAGGTGTTCAAGCGAATTTATGGGCAGAATATTTAATTACAAATAATTTAGCAGAATATCAATTATTACCAAGAATGGCAGCAATAAGTGAGGTTCAATGGTTAAATTCAAATCAAAAAAGTTATGGAAAATTTTTAATTCGTTTAAAAAAATTAACAAAATTATATAATTTATATAATTACATATATGAGGATAGAGAATGGGTTGATAATTAAAATGTTATTTAATAATATATATATATATATAATTATAAATAATTTAATATTTAAATCTTGAAAATAAAATAATATAAAATTTTTAATTATTTTATTTCAATTATAAAAGTTATTTATTAAAAATATGAATGAAGAAGATAATTCACCACATTTTCATAATTCAATAGATAATAATTATTTAGATTTAGAAATCGATAAGGAAACAGATAATTTAGATTTAAATTCAACCTATAAAGAAAAATATGCCCATTTAAAAGACCCAAATTATGTTCCACCTGAACATGCAGCTTTACCATTAGTAATATTTGAAAATGGTAAATTTATTATTCCAAACGAAACAAAAAAATTATTATTTAATTTAAAATATTCAAACATAGGTATAATTTCATTAGTTGGTAAATACCGTACTGGTAAAAGTTTTTTATTAAATAGAGTATTATTAAATACAATAAAAGAAAATGGATTTGAAGTAGGTCCAACATTTAAACCATGCACAAAAGGAATTTGGATGTGGAGTGATCCAATTATAATAAATAATAGTTTTTCACCTAAAGAATTTCCTGTGTTTTTTATAGATACTGAAGGATTAGGTGCATATGATGAAGAAGTTAATCATGATAGTAAAATATTTTTAATTGCAATTTTAATTTCAAGTTTATTTATATTTAATAGTTTTGGAGCAATTGATGAACAAGCAATTTCGAATTTAAGTTTTGTTTTAAATTTAAGTAAAATAATAAAATTTAAAAATAATATTCGTTTTGATGAAAATGAAAAAATTTTCGAAAATTTTTGTCCAAGTTTTTTATGGTTATTAAGAGATTTTTCTTTAAGATTAGAAGATAAAGATGGTAACCCAATAACTCAAAAACAATATTTAGAAAGTGCCTTAAAAAATTTAGCAGGTTCTTCTGAAATGATTGTGGAAAAAAATCGAATAAGAACTTTAATTAAGAATTTTTTTAAAGACAGAGATTGTTTTACTATGATTAGACCAGTAGAAAATGAAGGTGATTTACAAAATATGCAACATTTAGAAAATAAATATTTTAGAAAAGAATTTTTAGATGAATGTAAACAATTAAAAAAAAGAATATTTGAAACAACAAAGCCAAAACAATTTTTTGGAAAAAATATAAAAGCAATTATGTTAATAGAATTAATTGAAAATATTTTAGATAGTATTAATCAAGGAAATATTCCAGTTATTGAAAATAGTTGGAAATATGTGCTTACAAATGAAGCTATTAAAAATTCTGAAGATATAGTTAATAAATTTGCAAAGGAAATAGAAAATTATAGAAATTTAAATAAAGATAATAAAAATTTTTATGATGATGTTCAAAAATTTTCTAAAAAATTAAGTGATAATTATTTAAATGAATTTTTAAATAATGAATATTTTGATGATGATATTAAAAAACAATTTACTAATAAATTACGTTCAAAATTAGATAATGAATTAGTTAGATTTAATAAAGAAAATGAAAAAATTTTTCAAGAACAATTTAATAATAATTTAAATAATTTAAGTGATGAATTTATAGCAAATAATTTAACTAATAATATAACAGAAAATTTCAATGATTTTGAAATGGAAATAGAAAATTTTTTAACTAATTGTAATAAAATAAAAATAGATTTTAAAAATAAAAATGAATTAATTTTAGATAAAATTTTATTATTTTTTAGAAAATTTTATGATTATCATAAAAATAAAACAAATAAACAAATTCAAAATTTAGAAAATGAAAATTTCAATTTACAAAAACAATTAAATGAAAATATTAATCAAAAAAATATTAATGAAAATATAGATCAATTAAAAAATTTTTTTAAAGATAATTTAAATAAATACTCAGCTGAAAATAGTTCATTTTTAAAAGAAATTTTTTCTGAAAAATTAAAAGATGAAAAAGATGAAATGTTAAATCTCACAACATTAAATGAAAAAAATGGAAATTTAATAAAAAAAATAACTGAATTAGAAAATGAAAATAAAAATTTATTAGAAAATAACACAGAATTAATTTTATATAAAAATATTATTGATTCAATGGACACATTTAAATGTAAAAAATGTCAAAAAAATTTTAATTATGATGAATTTAAAGATCATTATGAAAATTGTAATAATATTGTTTTACAAAAAAATATTAAATTTAATCCTGATAAATTAAAAATTAAAATTGTTAAAGGAAAAATTAAAATTGATGAAATAGGTAAACCTTTTTTAGAATATATAATTGATATTACTTATAATAATCAAAGTTGGAGAATTAATAAAAAATTTAATCAATTTGCTAATTTATTTAAAAATATTCAAAATTATACAAATAATTTACCTGAGAGTAGTAAAATATTTTTAAATTTTAATGAAAAAAATTTTTCAAGTAATTTTCATGAAAATAAAATAATTCAATTAGAAAAATTTATTAAAGATTTAAGTCAAATTGATGAAATTAATAATTCAAAAGTTTTTTTAAGGTTTATTGAATTTGAAAATAACTATTTTATTGATGATGAAGAAATAAATAATAATAATTATAATTATAATAATAATACTAATTATATGGAAAATTATAATAATAATTCAAATTATAATTATATTAATGAAAATGATAATAATAACAATAATAATAATTTTAATTATGACTATAATAATGATTATAATAATGATTATAATAATGATTATAATAATAATTATAATAATAATTATAATAATTATGAAAATAAAATATCTGAAAATTATAATAATGATAACTCAAATAATTTATTAATATCAAATAATAATTATATAAATTATAATTTAAATGATGAATCAAATTAAATGTTTATTTATTTAAAAATTTTTTATAAAATTATTTTATTTTTAATATTAATATTATTAAAATGAATTTATTAAATATTATATGGGGATTGGGGATTGGGGATTGGGGATTGGGGATTGGGG
>JAEEGK010021104.1_pt1 | contig 13790 bp, 6 predicted proteins | sample 8958771 | NCBI WGS metagenome assembly JAEEGK01 (sample SAMN16246547, study PRJNA631951) | gut metagenome | biome: gut microbiome; feature: rumen; material: SC-attached | host: Bos | place: Iran: Karaj | collected 2018-10 | reverse complement strand
TATATGTAGAAAAAGATAAAAAAATGAAAAAACGTATTATCAACAAAAAAAAATATTATTAGAAAATTTTTCAAAAAGAGAAGGAATATATTTTATAGAATTATATGCAAATTATGATTGTGAAGTTGATGAGAGATTATTAGTAAATAGAATAATAACAGCATTAACATACATTGTACAAGGAAAATATATGAAAATTCAAAATACTTATTCAGATTCTGAAAATTATGAATTAATAAGTTTATCACTTAAAATATTAACAAATATAATTGAATCAATTTCTGAGTTTTGTATTGAAAATTTACCAAAAAAATATCAAAATATTTTAAATGATCAAGGAGAAGAAGAAGGAGAAAAAACAGAAGATTTTACTACAGAAAATTCTATTATAACTACACCAAATGAATTATTAACAAAAGAAAAAATTGATTTAAATTTAAGAAAAAAATTCGAATTAGAAGAAGCAGCAAAAGAATTTAATTTAAAACCAAAAAAAGGAATAAATTATTTAAAAAAACATCAATATATAGATACATCAAATATAGAACAAGAGGCATATTCAATTAGTTATTTTTTAAGAAATATACCAAATTTAAATAAACAAAAAATAGGAGAATTTTTAGGAGAAAAAAATGATATTTCATTAAAAACATTAAAATATTATACAGAATCATTTAATTTTAAAGGAATGAAAATTGTTTCTGCAATAAGATTTTTTTTATCTACTTTTCAATTACCTGGAGAAGGACAAAAAATTGATAGAATATTACAAATTTTTGGTGCCAAATATTATAATGATAATAATACTATTTATGAAAGTGCAGATTCTACTTTTTATTTAACTTATGCTATTATGATTTTACAAACTGAATTACATAATCCAAATATTAAAATAAAAATGAATTTAGAATCTTTTATTAAATTTGTTAATGAACAAAATACAAAAAAATTAGATAATGATATATTAAAAGATATTTATGAAGATATTTTAAATGAACCTATTTCACTTCCTGAATTAGATGAAGCAAAAGATAAATTAGAAAATAATAAAAAAGAAGAAAATTATAAAAGAGAAAGACAAAGAATAATAAATGAAATAAATATGAAATTAAAACAAAATAATGAAAAACCATATTTTAGAGTATTAGATAAAGAAGAATTTATAGAATCTTTTATGGAAAATATTTGGACTCCTCTTTTAGTAATGTATAGTGTAATTATTGAAGCTTCGGAAAATCCAAATTTATATACTCCTTGTATTTATGGATTAAGTAATTGTATTAAAATATTTGGTTCAATGAATTTAGATTCACAACAAAAAATTGCTTTAATGACTTCTTTTGCAAATTTAACAAATATTTTTTATATTAAACCAATTGAAGAAAAAAATATTTTATGTATTAAAGAAATATTACATTTGGCAAGTTTAGATTGTCGATATTGTAAATTTACTTGGAATATTATTTTAGAAATTATTAATAAAATATATTTTTATCATTTAAGTGTTAATGGTTCTCGTTTAGAAAAAGAAGAAATATTTAAAAATTTAAGTGAAAAAAAAAAAAATAATCCAAATTTTGAAGAACAACTTCAAATAGAGAAATTAAATATGAAATTAATAACAAAAGAAATTCCAAGTAATGATTATGAAAAAATTTTTCCAAAAACTAAAAATTTTGACCAAAATTCAATAATTGATTTTGTGTCATCATTATGTGAAATAGCAAAAAAAAAATTTAAAAATGAAGAAGTAACAAAAATATTTTTCTTACAAAAAGTAGTAGAAGTTGCTGAAGCAAATGTAAAAAGAAATAGATATATTTGGAGTAAAATTTGGAATTCAATTGGTAATTTTTTAACTGAGATTGCTTTAGAAAAAAATATAAATAATTCAATTCAATCAATTGATAGTTTAAGACAATTGGCAATGATTTATTTACCTAAAGATGAAAATAGTGAATATCATTTTCAAACTGAGTTTTTAAAACCTTTTCAAGAAATTTGGGAAAAAAGTGATAATGAGAGTATTAAAGAATATATTATTTTTTGTTTAAATAATATTGTTAGAAATCAAAGTTCTTGTATTAAATCTGGTTGGGTTATTATTTTAAATATTTTTAATTCTATTATTGATGAAAAGAATTTAAGTGGAAATGAAATGATTAAACAAACTTTTGATACTTTATATGATATTTCTATTAATCATTTTAATAATATTATTGAAATTTTACCTAATTTTATTTTATGTATTGGGAAATATTCTTTTATTAAACCTAAAGAAGTAAATGAAATATTAAATAATTTTAAAATTAAAATTAAGAAAAAAGAACATTTTCAAATTTTAATTTCTTCATTTTCTCCTTTTATCTCAAATCCAAATGAAGAAATAAGAAATTTAGGTTTGGAAAATATGTTTAAAACATTAAATTATGGTTTATCAAATATAAATGATATAAAACAAAATAGTGATTTTTGGAATTTTTTAATAGTAAAAGTATTAATTCCAATAATTGAAGATTTAGATAAAAAATCAATGGAAATGAATGATAGAGATCTTGAAGATAGTAAATTTTTACAAATTTTATCTGATGTAGAAGTAAAGACTGCAACTTTATTTAATGAATATTTTGATTATAATCATAATTATTTTACTAATTTTTTATATACTTTATCTGATGTTATTTTAGAAGAAAATAAATTAGTTTGTTATACTGGATTAGAATGTTTAAAATTTATGTTTGGAAATGAAAAAATGTCGAATTCAATTTATTTAGATTCATTAATTAAATTAATAACTTCTTTAATTAATAAATCACTTCAAAATGATTTTTTTTCACTTGATGAAAATAAAATAGAAGATCCAAATTATAAAGAAAAATATTTTGAAATAATGAATAGAATAACTGTATATTCTGTTATTCAAGTTTCAATTTTATCAATAATTGAAGAAGTAAAAAATAAATATTTACCAAAAATATCTCAAGAAAATATTGTATTATTATTAGAATCTTTAGAAGAAAGTATAAGAGTTTCATATCAATTTAATTGTGAAATAAAATTAAGAATGTTAATTAGTCAAAAAGAAAATTCAAAAGGAACAAGAGGTTTATTTAGACAATTAAAAGGAATAATAATATATTATGATATATTAAATAAATTAAATAATGACAATTTTGAAAATAAAGAATTTTGTTTTAAAAAAATAATGAATGCTTCAGTTACAATTTTAAATTGGTTTGTTGAAAGAAATCAAGAATATAATGATTCGATTAAAAATTCTGATGAACAATCAATTGAAGAACAAATTATTATTGAAAAAGAAAAAAATGTTCATGAATTAGCATCGTCTATTGAAAATAGTGTTTTTCCTTCTATTGTTAAATTTGAATTTTATAAAGATAAAAAATATAAAGAAATTATTACTAATTGTTTACTTGAATTAATAATGTGTGAAATACCAGAAATTAGAGAGAAAGTTAAAGATATACTTACTATAATTTTTAATCAAAGTAATTTGAAATAAATTTCTTTTTTTGTATAAGTTAAATTTTTTCTGTTGATGATTAAAATAAATTATATAATTTCAAATTAATTTGTTATTATTTAAATATTGTATAAAAATAAAAAAAATTTTTAAATTAAATAAAAATTCTAAATGGAAAAAAAAAATCCATATTTTTTTAATAATAATGTTAATAGCAATACACTAAATCAATTTATAACAAAACCAATTAATGAATTCAATAAACAAATAAATCAAATAAATCCGAAATTTGAAAATCAATTAAATGAAGAAGAAAATTTGTCAAATAATCAAACATCATATTATTCAAATTACACAAATACTAATTTAAAAAATAAACAAACAGAAATAAATGAAGAAAATGAAGAAACAATTACAATAACACAAAAAAATTATGATGAATTAATTAATACTATAAGAAAACAATCTTTAGAAAATGATCAACAAAAAAGTTATATTGAAGTTTTAAAAGAAGTTTTAGAAAGTAATTTAATAAAAAATGGTTTAAGTATATTAATTCCTTCACAGCAATTAAATACTACTTTTAATTCTTTTGATAGTGGAAAATTTTCACCTCAAAATTTAAAATATATTATAGATTTATCTAAATTATCAACAGAAATACAAAAATATAAAGAGCAATTAAATAGAGAAAAATCAATTAATGAAGAACTTAAATTTCAATTAAATAATATTGATAAAAGTAAACAAGATTTAGAAAATGAAAATAAGATAATTAGAGAAAAATTAAATTCAATTAAAAATAAGGGTGAAAATGGTTTATTTGAAAATGAAAAAGAAAAAGAAAATATTATACAAAATTACGCTTTAATAAAAGAAGAAAATAATAAATTGAAAGATAATTTAACTGAAGTTCAGACTTTATGTAATAAATATGAAAAAGATATTTCTGAATATGAAAGAGGAATTATTGAATTAAAAAAGCAATTAGATAATTATAAAAATATAGAAAAAGAATATAATGAAATAAAAGATTTGAATATAAAATTAGATTATGATATTGAAAGATTAATAAGAGAAAAAAAATATTTAGAAGAAAGATTTAATAAAATAAAAGGTAATAATGAAATATTAAAAGCAGAAAAATCAGCATTAAATAAACAATTAAATGAAAAAGATATTCAAATTCAAAAAGAAAAAAAACAATTTTATATTGAAAAAGGACAATTAATAACAAAATTATCAAAATCAAAAGAACAAAATAATGAATTAAAAGATAGAATTCATGATAAAGATATTGAATTAATTGAATTTCAACAAAGACAAATTGAAAATGAAAAAGTAAATTTAGGATTAGAATCTCATAATAATGAATTAAAAATAAATTATGATGATTATAAAAATGAAACTGATTTTAAAATCGAAGTTATGAGTAAAAAAAATGAAGATTTAATTAAACAATTAAATAAAATTGATGATTTATATAGAAAAGCCGAAAAAGAAAATTCAAATCTTTTAAATAATATTAATTCATTTAAAAAAAAAGTAAAAGAAAATGAAGATTTAATTGATGAGTTAAAAACTGAAAATGAAGGATTAAAATCTTTTATTAAACAATCTAATTTAAATTCTGAAAAACAAAATCAAGAAATTCTCACTATTAATGATACTTTAATTAAATTAAAAAATGAAAATAATTCTTTAAAAAAAGAATTACCTTTTTGGAAAGAAAAATATGATAAAGATATAAAATTAAAAGAAAAAGAAGAAGAAAGATTAAAAAAATCATTAAATGATATTAGCATACAATATTCAAATTTAATATCAAATAATAACAAAATGTTAAATTCAAATAATAATTTATTATCAAAAAATAACGAATTAGAATATGACTTAAAAAATTTATATAAAGATTTTGCAAAAGTAAAAGATGATAATATTGTATTATCAGATGAATTAAATGATAAATTACAAATTATTCAAATTGGAAATGAAAGTAAAAAAAAATTATATAATAAAGCACATGAACAATTAAGTCAAATTAAAGAATTAGAAGAAAAAATTGGAAATATAATAACAGAAAAAAATAATATTGAAAATAAATTAGGAGAGCAAAATTATGAATATAAAAAATTAAAAGATAATAATGATATAAATAATAGACAAATGGAATCTTTAAGTACACTGTTAAATTCATATAATTCAATAATTGATGAATGTTCAAATATTATAATTTCTTTTATTGACCAAATAAGAAAAATATCTTTTTCTGATAATAATCAAAAAATATATTATTCAGAACATTATAATAGTTTTATCAATTCTTGTGATATATTATCATCTCAAATTAATATTTCTAAATTAGACAAATTAAAAATAATAAAAAATTATTTAACTGAATCTTCAATTGAAAATTTTGAATGGTATAAACAAATTTGTGATTTAGAAGAAGCCAATAGATTACTTGATGATAAAAATGTTTATCTTAAAAATCAAATAATTAATTATGAGGATACAGTTAATAAAGCAAATGAATATATAGAAAATAATGAAAATAAATTTCATCATTTTTTAGATAATAATTATAAATTTAGGCAAAATCATAATGATTTGGTAATGAAATATAATAAACAAAATGAAAAAATAAATGATATTACTAATGAATTAAATAATTTACAAGTTCAAAATAATAATTTAAATAATATTGTACATCAATTAAATAATGAAAATATACTTATTGATAATGAATTAAGTAAAACTTCAAATAATTTGAATATATTAGAAAAGAAATATGAACAGTTAAATAAAGAAAAAAATTCATTTAATGATAATATAGAAAATACCGATGAAAATTATTTAAATTCAATTAATGGAAATAATGATTATCAAAATAATAATAATATTCAATATTTAACTTCTATTTCTAATAATAATCAAATATGTGATTCAAATAATTATAGTAATTTTTTTGGCTCAGAAACAAATAGATATAAAAATTCTTTTTTGAAAAATTTTACAAATGAAACTCAAAGATTTTCAACTTCTCCTAATAGTGATAATTTTAATATTCAAGTTAATACATATGAAATTAATGAATAAATAAAATAGTATAAAATTTTTTTTAATTTAAACTTCATATAATATATATATATAGATGTATATTTTTTTTATTTTAAATAATAAAAATACCAAATTATCAACTATAATACAATTTTTAATTTATGTTTAATAAGAATTGATTCCATCATTAAGATCAACTCAAAATTTCAATAAAGATTATTTATTTTTTGGAGAATATAACTTTTGTTTATATTAAATTAAATGCAGAAGAAAATCATGAATAACTCAAATTTAATTTTTAAAATAATATAAATAAAAATTAAAAGACATTAATTATTCAAATTTTGCATCTGCAAATTAATTAATTTTTGATTGAATTTTTTTATAAATTATTCATTTTTTCATTCATTTTATTTTTTTCTCCTATTTTTTAAAAATTCCTATTCCTGTTATTAGTATATATCTTTTTTTTTAATTCAAATTATATTTATTAAATTTTTATATTTTAAATAATCTTCCTAATATTATATTTTAATTCAATAATTATAATTAATTAAAATTAATAATATTTTAATATTAGTACATTTTTTATATTTTTTAATCTTTATTAAATATCATTTCTAGTTTTTAATTATATTATTTTTTTTTTTTATTTAATACAATTTCAATTATTTTATTGAAAATTTATTATAAATTTAAAATATATATAATTTTACTTGTAAAAAAAGAAAAAAAAATTTTTTAAATATTTTATTTAATTTTTTATATTTTTAAACATATATTAAAAAAAGAAAAAAATAAAATAGTTTAAATTACTTTCATTATATTATAATAAAGACTAATTCAAAAATTTCTTCTTCAATATATTTTTCATTAAAATTATAAAAATGTATTTAAATTAAAATTATATAAATAAGAAAATAAATATGAAAAATACAAAAAATTTATTTATGTAAAAGATTTCCTAAACTCATAATCCATAAAATTTTACTTATAATAGTATTTAAAGTCAATTCATTACCTAAAACAAAAATCGCATAAATTGTTCTACTTCCTATTAAGAAATTATAAAACAATGTAAAACTACTTAAATAAGATATTCCAAGTTTATAAATTAAATCTTCTAATAATAAAAGAGAAGCAAATGCAGTAAACATTTTTACTTTTAAAACAATATCATAAATATTATTTTCGTTAACATATAAAATACAAACAAAAGTATAAAATAATCCAAATTCAAAATTATATAACAAAAGAAAATAATGTAAAATTAAAAAAAATATTATTATTGTTGGTTGATATATTATTTTAATAAATTTTCCTATTTTTCCTACATTTTTAATTTTATCATTGTATTTTAAAATATTTTTAATTACTTCAAAATAATTAAATAATTGAGAATATTCTTGATTTGTTGGTTTAATAAAATATTCAATTGTTTTCTTTTTAGCAGCTTTATTATTAGAATATTTCATATTATTTTTTTTTTGAAATGTTGAACTTAAAATAGTATCAATTGTTTTATTATGAGAATCATCATTAAATGAATTATTTGTAATTTTAGAATAAGTTTTTTTTTCTTCTTTTATTTCTTCTTTTTTTTCTTCTTTTATATCTTTTTTTATTTCAGTTGAAGGAATTTTTGGTTTCGGCTTTGGTTTTGGATGAAGTAAATCATCAAATTCATTATTAGTAAAATTATACCAAATTTGATTTATTTTCTTTAAATTTTTAATATATTTAATATCACAAAATTCATTTGATAACATTTTCTTATCTATTAATGATAAAATATATTCATTTTTAGTAAATTCTGAATAATGAGTATAAATCTTTTTATCACAAAATTTACAAATAAAATAATTTTTTTTATTATATTCATTTTTAATACATTTATCACAAAATGTATGTCCACAAGGTAAAATTAAAGGAATTATATTATTTGAATTATAAATATTTAAACACATAAAACATTTTGATTTTGGAATTTCTGACATTAAAAAGTGAAATAAAAAATAAAATATAAATTATATTTAAAATTTAATAATTTAAAAAAATTTTATTTTTTTAAATTTAAATTTATTTATATTCATATAATTAATTATATTAAATTTTTAATAATTTTCTATATACAATAAATAAGACAAAAAAAATTCATTTTAAATAAATTTAAAATAACATTTCAATTTCTTCGTTATCATTATTTTGTTGATTTAATAAATCAAATTTTTGAAGTGAACTATTATATTTTTTGCTTATTTTAATATCATTCCATAATTGTAAAATTTGTTTAGAACAAGATTTAAGAAGAATTTCATCATGTTTTTGATTTTTTAAATATAAAAAACAATTTTTATAATTTTGATGTCTTTCAATATTAACTTTCATTACAAGATAAGTTACAGCTAAAGCGATTAAAGTTCTTTGATATTCATAAAACTGAATATCTAATAAAGTTAATTCAAGAAGAAATTTTCCTAAATTATATTCATTTAAATTAAAATTAAAAATTAAACCCATCATATCAAAAAGATTAATTATTGAATCTTGTTCAATTTCATAATTTATTTTAGAAAAAAGAAACCTTTCAAATGATATAATTTCATTTTTACAATATGCATTTTCACATAAAGTTAATAAATCTTCTATTTTAATATGAATTGATTCAAAAAATTTGGATGAAATAAATAAAGAACAAATTCCTAATAATTCTAATTTTTTTTTATCAAAATTTTTTATATTTCCTAAAAACTTATCTACTATTCTTATAGTAAGAAATAAACATTCATCACTTAATTTTAAATATAAATGAACATTAATTAACCAATCAATTAAAATTGCTCTATGAGATTCATTTATATCAATTTGGTTTTTAAAATCATCTTTTGTTAATATTGGATTTATTTTTTCTGATTCTTGATACATTATTTGTTTAAATATTAAATTTAAATTTGATGGTGATAATTTATTAAATTGAGGATGATTTATTAATAAAATGTTTTGATTATTTTCTTCTTTTTTTTCAAATGAATCATTTTCATTTGTTGATGTTGAATTAAAACTTAAACTTTTTTCATTTTTTCTTTTTGATTTTTTTTGCTTGTTTAATTTGAATGATGCATATGTTTGAGATAAACAAATTGGCAACATTTTATATTTTTGATGTTTTGTACTTAAGTGATTTATTTAAATTAAATATTTTCTTTTTCTTTGAATTTATATTAATTTGTTTTTTTTTTAAATTTAAATTGAACTTTTTTGATATTTTTCTTTATTATAGAATTTGAATTTTATTTTATTATTTTTGTTAATACATATTTTTTGTATTATATTTGAAGAATCTAATTCATTATTTTTAGATTACTTTTTGTACTTTGATATATAAATAAATTGAAATTTTATCTTAAAATTGTCATTAAATTCAACATTTTAATCAAATTTTAAATTTTAAATTAATTAATTAATATGAAAAAATTTAATCAAATAATTTAAAATTTAAAAAAATAAGAAATTATATTTTTTATTTAGAAAAATTATTAAATTCATATTATAAAAAAATATTAAAAATTTAAAATTAATAATTAAAATATTCATAAAATTAAAAATAATATATTAATTAAATTACTTGAATAATTAAATCAATATAATCTTCATTAAATCGCCTAATTTAAATACATAAATAATTTTAATAAAAGATGAAAATTAAATTCAAAAAATGAAGAAGAATATTTATATTAAAAAATAAAAATTATATATCACATCATCGCTATTTCAATTTTTATTTAATCTATTATATCATAATATCATTTATTACTTTTATATAAAAGAACATTTTTTTTAAACAATTAATTTAAACCTTCTAATTCAATTTTGAAATTGTATTTATAAAATCTTTCAAAAATAAACAATAATATCCATTTTATAATTGATTTTAATTTTAATATTTTTTTAATTTTTATTTTTCCCAAATTATAAAAAAAATATGTCATATATAAACCAAAAAAATTTTACATCTACAACATCCCAGAATAAAAATATATCATATATAGATGATTCAATATATTCACCAATGGTTCATGATGTATCAATAGAAAGAACAATATATAAATTCAAAGTAATTCTCTTAGGTGAATCATCAGTAGGAAAAACTTCAATATTAAATAGATTCGTATTAAATAAATTTACAGATACATACAAATGTACAGTTGGTGTAGAATTTAAAATAAAATCAATTTTACTTGATCCATATACAAGTGCAGAATTAAAAATTTGGGACACATGTGGAGAAGAAAAATTTCAAAGTGTAACAAGACAATATTATAATGATACAAATGGAATAATTTTATTATATGATTTAAGTGATAAAAATACTTTTAATTCTTTAAATAAATGGTTAAAAGAAATTAGGAATTATGCACCTAAAAATACAGTTATTATTATTGTTGGGAATAAAGTTGATTTAGAGAGGAAAGTTTCTCATGATGATGCTATTACTTTTGCTAATAATGAAAATATTTCTTATTTAGAAGTTTCTGCTAAAAATGGAATTAATATTGAATTAATATTTGAAAAATTATGTAAGGAAATGGTAATTAAAAAAAAGGAAATTATTGAAGAAAATAATGAAAGTGATAATATTCAATTAGGAAATAAAAGTGTTGATTATTCTGATAAATTAAAAGAGTTTGAAAAAAAAGGAAAAGAAGTTCCTTGTTGTTAATTATAGATAATTTTTTTTATGTTTTTGGTTTTTTTACAAGGTTTTTTATTTTTGTTTTTTTTTTTTTTGTTGATTTTTTGATATATAATAAAATTTTATTATTTTTTTTATTTATTTTGTTATTATATTATTATAAAAAATAATATTAATAAAATTAAATTTTTCTCATTTAGAAATAAAAAAATAAAAAAAATCATTATAATATTTTCACTAAAATTAATTCTAAAAAAAATGAATCAAAAAAATAAAAATAAAAAAAAAACAACTTTAAGAAACAATTTCTTAATTCTAAAATCTCGAAGTTTTATTACTCAAAAAAAAAATAAAGAAGATGATTTAAAAATAAAAACAAATTCAATAATCTCAGCAAAAAGTTCAAATTTTACAAAAAGTAATATACCAATATTAAAAATAATGAATGATTCAAAATTATTTGATTCAAAGGAGAATAAAATTTGTAAAATTTGTTTTGAAAAAGAAACAAAATTAAATCCTTTAATTTCACCTTGTTTATGTGAAGGAACAATGAAATATGTTCATCAATCTTGTTTAAAACATTGGATTGAAACTTCAAATATAAAACCAAATTTATCAAAATGTGAAATTTGTAAATGTAGATATATGATTAGGTTTTTTCAAGATAAAAAATTTAATAAAGTTGCTTTGAAAAAATTTATTCTTTATTTAATTTGTTTTTTTTTTGGAATGGTTTTTATAATTGGATTTTTAATATTATGTTTTTATCATTTTGGTCTTGATAATAATAATAAAATTAATAAAAAAACTAAAAAAAAGTTTTTAAAAATTTCTATTAGTATTTCTTTATTTGTTATTTTGGTTTTATGTATTGTTATTTTTTTATGCTCTTATAAAAATTGTACTGTTAAATTATATGAAAATTATGAAATTTTAAATAGAAATAAAAATGATTCTCTAGTTAATTCTTTTTATTTTAGTTTGACAAAAAATCCTTTTTTTCAATTTAATTCTAATATTTTTCAATTTAATAATTATTTTACAGCTGGACTTTTAAATTTAAGTAATTTAAGTAATAATAATTGAGAAAGCATTTCATTTTTTGTGTTTATTAAATAATATTATAAATTGTAAAATTATAATTAGAGTTTTAAATATAAAATATTATTCAAATCATATTTTATTTAATAAATTATTTTTAATTTCTATTGTTTTGTTTTAATAGTTAAATCTTATTGAATATATATTTATTTAAACAATTATTTCTTAATATCTCAACTTTCATATAAAATTTTGAATTTATTTAAAAATTTTTATTTCTTTCTTTATTAAGTGTTACAAATTCTGTTATTATTTTTATCATTTATATTATTAAGTTAGTATTCATATTGGTTTAAAATATATTATTTCATATTTTGTCAAGTAAATATTTAATTAAAGATTTATTTATTCTATTTGAATAATCAAAAATATTTCAATATAACATATTAATAATTTTTATTTTTATTTTTTATTTTTTGTTATTTATAATTTTATCTTTTATTTCATTATATTTTTTGCAATATCTTCATTATAAAACTATATTTTTAAAAAGAATTTTTTTTTTCTAAATTTCATTTTCTTTTATGATTTTCTTTTTTTATTTTTTATTGATGAAACATAAAATGTATTTTTTATTATTGTATTCAATATTACTATTTCAATTTTTTTTTAAAGTATCTTTTATTTTTGTTATAATATCTTCACAAGGTTCAATTTTGAAATTTTTCCGATTTTGAAATTTAATGATTTTTCATCAAGATATTTTTCAATAATAAAATGAAATTAAATAAGAAAAAATATCTATTAATATCTATTTTATTAGAATTATTTTTGAAAATATAATTAAATTTTTCATATTCTTCAAATAATGCTTAATGTCTTTCTCATTCTTTTTTGAAGAATCTTCATTATTCCAAAAAAATTCTATAGTATTATTAGTTTTTAATAATTCGTCTTAAATTTAACAATTTGATTTTTTTTTTTCGATGAAATATATTTTTTATATAATTAAAAATTTTCAAATAAAATTCTGTTCTATTATTATATAATTTATTTTCATTATTTTGTTTTTTATTTCATTTATTTCTTTTATTATTATTTTTTCTTTTTTTAATTATTCTGTTTTATATTTTTTAAGTAATTATCTATTAATATTCTTCTAATTCTAAAACACTAACTTAAAAATTAAATGAATTATTATATGTTCTTTTTAAAATAATTTCTCCCATATTATTTATTGTCATTAAATCTAATAAATCATCATATCATTTCTTTTTTTGATTATCTTGTATATGAATATTATATTAAAAATGACATTTAAAAAAAATATATATTATTTTTATTATAATAATTATAATATATTTTACATTAATTAACAAAAAAATTTTTTTCTCTCATTTTTTTCAAACATTCCAAATTAAAAGTATCTCTTAAAATAATATATTCAGAATAAATTTAAATGAAAAATAAAATAATATGTTTAATTTTATATTGAAAATTTAATATATA
>JAEEGK010021102.1_pt1 | contig 13790 bp, 10 predicted proteins | sample 8958771 | NCBI WGS metagenome assembly JAEEGK01 (sample SAMN16246547, study PRJNA631951) | gut metagenome | biome: gut microbiome; feature: rumen; material: SC-attached | host: Bos | place: Iran: Karaj | collected 2018-10 | reverse complement strand
GCCAGAACTCCGGTTCTGCGACGAACCCCCAACCGGCCCTCACCCGGTGTCCGGCCGCTCGCTAGACGAACTTCTGCTAGAACGTCGCGAAACGCTGGGCATTTCCATGGTTATCGAAAGCCACGAACTCGAAAGCATCAAGATTATCTGCGACCGTTTCATTTACCTTGAAAACGGCTACGTGTATATGGACGGGACTCTCAAGCAAGGTCTGGAAAGCGAAGACCCCATTTTGAAGACCTTCTTTAACAGAGAATGTCCCAAAGAGCCTGACAACAACGAATATTACCACTTTGACTTTATCGACTGATTCGGAGTAACTATGGAAACCACACGAAGAGAGCGCATCAGAATCGGCACATTCATGCTTTTTTGCGGGGTTCTCATCCTTGTATTTCTGGGCTACGTGCTTTCGAGCTACCTGACACGGGAGTACGACAACTACTATACCATTTTCAACAAGTCGGTCATCGGCCTATATGGCGAAGCGCATGTGATGCTGAACGGCATCAAGGTCGGTAGCGTAACAGACATACACATCGACTCTACAAACCTGAACCAGGTCGTCGTGCGTTTCCGTGTCGACAAGGGAACCCCCATCAAGAGGGGAACACGCGCAGGCATGACTCACGGGATTTCCCTGACGGGTGAAAAGCAGATTGTTCTTTCGGGCGGGAAGTTCGACGAACCCGATGTTCCGGAAGGCGGCTTTATACCAGCAGAAGAATCTTCGCTTGACGGAATCGCCTCGCAGGCAAGCTCCATCGTAGGACATGTCGACTCCTTGGTCACCAACCTGAACCATGTATTCTCGGCAGAAAATACCGAAAACATCAGCAACGCCATCAAAAACTTTGAAGGCGCAACTGAAAACCTGAACAAGCTTACCCTGCGGCTGAACAAGATGTCGCAGGACCTCTACACACCCATAAACAACATTTCTAGCGCGGCTTCTTCGATGAAAAACGTCCTTGCCGAAATCGAAGATGCGAAAATCGCCTCCAAGGCGGGCGAAAACCTCGACATTCTCAAGGAAAAGCTCGACGCAATCGACACGAAGGCGATGAACGAGAACCTTACGCAAGCGATGGAATCTGTCAACCAGCTCACGCAGCGGCTCGACCAGGTGGTTTACAAGAACCAGGATCAGGTCGGGGATGCCGTCGTAGAACTCAACGCCGTACTTGAAAACCTCGAAGAATTTACACAGAAAATCAAGAACAATCCGTCGGTACTGATTCGTTCAGAAAACAAGAGCCGGAGGAAGTAGTTTTTTGGAAAAAAGAAGAAAAAAAATTATGATAAATAAGTTTAATGCATCTAGCGGGGCGGGGGCCCGCGCTCATAGTTGCGAAGGCCGCCAGCCCCACTCCCCTGCACCCCTCCCCCGCCCGGCCACGCTTTCATTTTTTGACGAAAGGATTGTATAATGAATTATAGATCCATTTTTCTCGCATCAATTTTATGCTGTTTCGCACTATCCCTCACGGCATGCCTCGGCGGCGGTGATACGGAGCCCACGCGCTACTACACCCTCGCGGTCGAAAACGTTCAGATGCCGTCATCCGGCACTTTCAAGGACAAGCGCCTGCAAGTGCGCAAGTTCACCATCGAGCCCGCCTACCAGCGTGCAAACATCGTCTACCGCGAATCCGCCTACGACTTCATGTTCTACGACCTGGACCTGTGGGCTAGCCGCCCCGAACAGATGATGACTCAAGTCGCAAGCGAATACCTGAACAAGAGCGAACTGTTCAAATCCGTCGAGACCAAGCCTAACGGCAAGCCCGACTATGAGCTCCTCGGAAACATTGTCGCTATCGAAGAAGTGGACGAAGGCAGCAGCCAATATGCCCACCTCGCCCTCCAGCTGACCTTCAAGAGCACAAATAGCGAAGAAGCCCTTTGGGAAAAGATATTCGACCAAAAAATGAGCATGAACGACCGTGAACCGAGAACTACGGCAGAAAACATCTCCAAACTTTTCGGCAAATATATGGAAGAGGCTCTCAAGGGAATTGCATCCAAGAACTAAATGCTAAATTTCCCCCCGCAAATTTTTAAAGGAATAAGAAAATGAAAAACTCTAGAGACAACTGGGGTTCGAAGTTGGGCGTGATTCTCGCTGTCGCGGGTTCCGCCGTCGGACTTGGCAACTTCTTGCGTTTTCCGGTACAGGCAGCCACAAACGGTGGCGGCGCATTCATTATTCCATACCTCATCGCCTTCCTGCTCCTGGGCATTCCTCTTTCTTGGATGGAATGGACTCTGGGTCGCGCAGCCGGCAATAAGCACCACGGCACCGCTCCGGGTGGATTCCACTATATTCTGAACAAAAAGCCCTGGGCAAAGCACCTCGGTTCGCTCGGTCTTCTCCCGCCCCTGTTCATCAGCTTCTACTACATCTTTATCCAGTCCTGGATTCTGGCGTTTACCTACTACTCCGCCACGGGCAAACTGATGGAAGTCGTCGCCGGCGGTTACGAACCGATGAAGGAATTCTTCGGCAACTATATCATGCTGAACACCAAGATTGGCCCGGTTCCGGCAGCCATCCTCTTCTTCTTGCTCACCTTCGCCTGCAACATGGGACTCCTTTCGTTCGGCGTGCGCAAGGGCATCGAGCGCGTGAACAAGATTACCATGCCGATTCTCTTGATCATGGGCATCATCCTCGTGGTGCGCGTACTTACGATTACCGACATCGGTAAGGGTCTTGCCTTCGTGTGGAACCCGAACCTTTCCGAAATTCTTAACCCCGCCGTTTGGCTTGCCGCCTCCGGCCAGGTGTTCTTTACCATGAGCCTCGGTATGGGCATCGTCTTCTGCTACGCAAGCTACCTGAAGCCCAAGGAAGACCTGGTGCTTTCGTCTTTGACTGCGGGCGCCACCAACGGCTTTGCCGAAATCATTCTTGGTGGTACCATCGTGATTCCGATGGCCGTACTCATTGCCGGCAACAACATTGAAGAATGTGCAAAACTCGGCACCTTCGGCCTCGGTTTCCAGACCATGCCGTTCGTGTTCGGCCAGCTGCCCTTTGGCGGATTCTTCCAGACGCTGTGGTTTGCGATGCTCTTTATCGCAGGTGTCACCAGCGCCATTTCGATTATCCAGCCGCTTATCAGTTTCTGCGAAGATGACTTGAAGTTTAGCCGCAAGGGCTCCATTGCCGCCACGGGTACCGTGACCTTCTTGGGAGGCCTTGTGGGTATTTTCGGCCTTGCCGCTGGTGCGGTCGATGAGCTCGACTTCTGGGGCGGAAGCTTCTTGCTCGTGGTTCTCGGCACAATCCAGGCATTCATCTTCTCGTTCGTGCTCGGTCGCCGCAAGTCCGACGTGATTGGCGAGGACGGCAAGCCGGAATGCGAAGCTTTCGCCTTGATGAACGACGGTGCCGCCTTGAAACTTCCCCGATTCTTTAGGCCGATCATTATGTACGTGTGCCCGATTTATCTGGCCGTCGTGCTGGTCGCCTGGATTATTCACGACGGCATGGGCGTGCTCCTGTTGAGCAATGTTCCGGCCGATGCCAAGGTGACATTCCTCGGCAGCGAATTCTCGCAGATTGGCTTTACCTGGGGCGTTCGCGGATTCCTGCTCGCTCTCGTGATTCTCTTGAATGTTGCCATCTACTACGCCTGGAAAAAGAACGGCCCGGCTAGAAAGACTACCGTTCTCCACAAGCAGAACATGACTGTCGGCGATTCCGACAACGAGGAGGCATAACATGGAATTTTCTACTAGCGGCCTGATTTTTATGGTCCTTTCGTGGGCCGGCATTATCGGGATGTGCACCTTCTGCTTCTACAAGGTGTTCAAGAAGAAATAATTTTTGAGATTTTATGAAACTTACGAAATACCAAAGTTCTATCGCGTATCTAATCTTTGTTTTCTGTAGCATTTTCGTCCAAATGGGCTTGTTTGTCCATTTCCAGAGGTGGTTGTCCTTCTCGTTCGAGGGTTCTGCCTTCTGGTGGCGCAGCATGCTGTTGCAGGTAGCCATTTTTGCACCGAGCATCTTTATGCTCCCGGCAGCGAGCTACTTTGCGGGCCGATTCCACAAGGGTCACGTCATGGCGTGGTCCTCGGTGGGAATGCTTGCCTCGGTAATTGCAGTCGTTGTCTGCTATGTGGCGGGCGCCGAATGGGTTGCCTACGGGCTTCTTGGCTTGTACGGTATTTTTCTTGCCGTACTCAGTCCGGCAAAGCTTGGCATTATGAAAGAGATGGTCGAAAGCGAGGACTTGGTCAAGATTAACTCTTGGTACATGGCCCTTTCAGTGCTCGGCACCGCGACCGCGGCCTTCTTTGCCATGGGACTTTCGGGCAGGCCCGATTCCCCCGTAAGCATTGACCTTACATTGTGGATTTACCTTGGCTTGAGCGTCGTGACAACCATTGCCGGTTTTTGCATCAAGGTCGGAGAAACCCATGACAACCTAAAAATGCGCTCCCCCATGCGCAATTTCTCGGCCACCTGGAGCCACCCGATTGTACGCCTTTCGATTCTCGGTCTTGCCGCTTTCTGGGGCGTGACTCAGATTTTCTTGATCTTGATTCAGAACATGACCGACATGCTGAACACCGCCGTGATTCCGGTTTCCATGTTCATCGTGACCGCGGGCTACGTGGTCGGCGCCTTCTCTGCAAGCAAGGCTTCGAAGGGCTTTGTGGAAACGGGCTTGATTCCGTTCTCCGCAGCAGCTTCCGCCATTACCATGTTCGCTCTTCCGCTGGTACAAAACGGCTGGATTCAAGCGATTCTGTACGGTGTGATTGGCTGGTGTGCCGGTTCTGCCTTCGTGATTTTGCGTACCGTGATTCAAAGCTTTACGCGCCCCGATACCGCAGGCCGTATTCACGCTGTGGCAAACGCAATTCAGATGGCATTGCTCGTGCTGATCATGGGCGGTCAGACTCTGCTCTTGATCTTTACGCCGATTACGCTGGATTACTGCTTCATGATTTTGGCAGTGATTCTTGCACTCTGCTTTATCGCAAACCTCAAGAACAACCCGATGGCCCTTTTGCGTGCCGCACTCCGCTTTGCTTTCGCCTTTGTATTCCGCTACAAGGTGAAGGTCATGGGCGTGCAGAACATTCCTGAATCGGGCCCGGTTCTTTTGGTGGGTCCGCATTTCAGCTTTATTGACTGGGCGGTGCTCCAGATTGCAAGCCCAAGACCGCTCCGCATTGCAAGCAACCGCAACACTTTTGCCGATTGGTACCAGCGTTGGTTCTTCCACGGCAACTTCCTGATCAGCATCAACCGCCGCGATCCGGCGCCCGCTATGGAAGAAATCCACAAGGCCCTCTTGAACGGTGAAGCGGTCGTGATTTTCCCGGAAGGCGAAGTGTCGAAGACTCCGTTCGTGTCGACCTTCTCGCTGGACTACTCCAAGGCGATTGAAGGCACCGAAGCTCCGATTATTCCGTTCTACATTCAAGGCCTTTGGGGCAGCCGCTACAGCCACGCCAGCGAAAGCGTGAACCGCCCGCAGTCCTTTAACCGTATCATCAGCGTCGGTTTCTCGAAGCCGCTGCCAACGAACGCGACCGAAAAAGAAATCCGCCACGACCTGGAACTTTTGGATACCGACATTTGGAACATTGCCATGGACCATTCCGCCTCCATTGTTCCGCTGTGGTTCAAGGCCATGCGCAAGCGTCGCAGCCGCATGATTTTGATCGACCCCGCCGGTAACCACGTGAACGGTTACGGAATGATTCGCCTGTGCCACTACCTCGGTAAGGTTATCAAGTCTGCCACCAAGAATGACAAGAACGTGGGCTTCATGATGCCCACCAGCCGCGACGCCGCTCTCGGCATCATGTCTATTCTCGGCACCGGTAAGACGACGGTGAACCTGAACTACTCCGCTCCGGTGGATACGATTCTCGGATGCATCGAGAAGGCCGACCTTACCACAGTGGTTACAACTCGCCCCTTCTTCGACAAGCTTTGCGGCAAGAACCCGGCCTTCACTCAAATCGCCGGCAAATGCCAGATGATTTATCTGGACGAAGAAGAAGCCAAGATGTCGACGGTTTGCCGTTTTGTTTCGGCATTCATTATCCGTGCGTGCCCGGCAGCCATTTTGCGCCGTCTGTGGTTTACCTCGGCTAAACTTGACGATGACGCCGTGATTCTGTTCAGTTCGGGTTCCGAAGGCACGCCGAAGGGTGTTGAACTCACCCACAAGAACGTGATTTCCAACGCCCAGCAAGGTGACCATATTATCAAGCTGCGTCGTACCGACGTGATGACCACCTTGCTCCCGCTGTTCCATTCCTTCGGCTTTACCATGACCTTCATGATGCCGCTGTTGGATGGCGTGCCCATGGTGCTCTGCCCGGATCCGACGGACATCAAGACGCTGGCCCGCGTGTGCGCCCAGTACAAGACCACCATTATGATGGGTACGCCCACGTTCCTGCGTGCTATCGCCATTAACCGCTGGGTCCACCCGATGTGCTTGGATTCTCTGCGTTATATTATCGCCGGTGCCGAAAAGCTCCGCCCCGAAATGCGCGAAACCTTCAAGCTCAAGTTCGGTAAGGATGTTTACGAAGGCTACGGTTGTACAGAACTTACGCCGCTTGCCACCCTGAACGCCCCGAACGTGTTGCTGGACGACTTCTTGACCATGGAAAAGTGCAGCGACAATTCCAGTATCGGCATGTCGGTGCCGGGAGCCATTTGCGCCATCATCGATCCAGAAACCAACGAGTTCTTGCCCAATGGCGAAGAAGGCATGTTGGTGGTAACCGGTCCGCAGGTGATGAAGGGTTACCTGAAGGACAAGGAAAAGACCGATGCCGTGGTCATCAACATCGATGGCCGCCGTTGGTACAAGACCGGCGACAAGTGCAAACTCACTCCGGACGGATTCGTGCAGATTCTCGGCCGTTACAGCCGCTTTGCCAAGCTCGGTGGCGAAATGATTTCTCTGACTGCAGTGGAACTGCGTATTGCAGAATCCAAGGTCATGGATGACTGCGAATTTGCCGTCACGGCAGTGCCGGATTCCGCCAAGGGCGAAAAGATCGTGCTCCTGGTCAAGGGCAATGTGAACGCCGAAGACGTTTCGCGCAACCTCCGCAAGGCCGGCATTCCGCCGCTCATGCAGCCGGGTGCGGTATTTGTCGTTGACAACATTCCGAAGTTGGGTTCCGGCAAGTGGGACTTCAACGGAATGAAGAAAATGGCCTTGGAGCTTGTCGAAAAGAAAGCATAAGCCCCCACACTAAACGATATTACACGGCAATTTATACATAGAGTGTAAATTGCCGTTCTTTTTTGCAGATAAAATTGTATATTAATGGGGCAAAAAATGAGCAAGGAGTATATATGGAACAAATCGTTAAAAAAGTTCAAGAACTGGGATTGACGCTCCCCAAGTGCCCCGCACCGCTCGCCGCCTATGTGCCAGCCACTCGCAATGGCGACACCATCTACGTTTCTGGCCAGTTGCCCTCGGTAAACGGTGATTTTTCCGCATTTTGCGGCTCTGTGCCTACTGACATTTCTGTTGAAAAAGCCACTGAAGGCGCCGCTATTTGCCTTATGAATAACGTGGCAGCAGCCCTCTCGCTGCTAGAAGAAAACGAGACCCTCCGCTTGGTCCAGATGCAGGGCTTTGTGCAGTCTGCACCGGGATTCCATGAACAGCCGGCCGTGCTGAATGGAGCCAGCGAACTTGCCGTGAAGATTTTTGGAGAAAACGGAAAGCATGCCCGTACGGCAGTGGGCGTATCGAATTTACCCAAGAATGTGGCTGTCGAAATCAGCTGCACCTTCCAAGTTTTAAAGGCTGAAGCCAAGTTCAACGGCCGCTACGGCTGGATTGAAGGCTAAAAAAGACCATTTTTCACAAAAAGCCACCTTTTCAAGACCCTTTCGGCCTCCGAAAGGGTCTTTTCATTTAAACTTCAGCCTAAAAGCATTCAATTTACTTTATTCAAAATTCCAATTTTCACAAACTTACATCAAAAACGCACTACTTTTAACAAGCAAAAAGAAGATGCTCATCAAAAATAGACCAAAATTAAGCAAACTTTTTAGAACACTCCGTACAAAAATTCACAACTTTTCAAAAAATCTTAAAAATTTTTGGATATTTTAGAGTAAATCTCTTGCCACTAGGGGGTATTCGTTCTATATTTCAGCCATATTTTTAAAACAAGAACCTAATTTAGATAGGAAAAGTTATGGCAAATTCTCCATTAAGTGGCGCAGAGGTGATTATTGAATGCCTCAAGCGCGAAGGAATTGATACCATTTTCGGTTATCCCGGTGGATCGGCCATCCCGATGTTCGATGCCATTCTGGATTCCAATATTAAAGTAGTGTTGACCCGCCACGAACAGGGTGCTACCCACATGGCCGACGGTTACGCTCGCCAGACCGGCAAGGTCGGCGTCGCTCTCGTCACTTCTGGTCCGGGCGCCACCAACACCTTTACCGGTATCTACACCGCCCTTATGGATTCTAGCCCGATCGTGGTTCTTGCCGCTCAGACGACTACTCCGAACTTGGGTAAGGACGCCTTCCAGGAATGCGATACCAGCGGTATGACATTTGCCGCCGTGAAGCATTCTTACTTGGTGAAGGACTCCAACGACTTGCCGCGCATTATGAAGGAAGCCTTCCACATTGCACGCAGTGGCCGTCCGGGCCCCGTGCTTATTGACTTGCCGAAGGATGTGACTGCTGGCCCCTGCACCGCACCGTTCACCGACAAGATGGACCTTCCGGGTTACAAGATCCCGAGCTATGCTTCTACAGAAAGCATCGAAAAGGCTGCTGAATACTTGAAGAAGTCCAAGAAGCCGCTCTTGCTCGTGGGCCACGGCGCCATGATTTCTGGCGCTAGCCGCCAGGTGAAGGAACTCGCCGAAAAGCTGAACGCCCCGGTGGCATGCACTCTGCTTGGCCTCGGCACCTTCCCGACCGACCATGAACTTTCTCTCGGTATGCTCGGCATGCACGGCACCGTGTACGCCAACAAGGCCGTTCTCGATTGCGACTTGATTCTTTCTATCGGTAGCCGCTGGGACGACCGCATTACCGGTAAGCTCGAAGTGTTCTGCAAAGACGCCATCAAGATGCACATCGACATCGACCCCGCCGAAGAAGGCAAGGTCTTGCAGCCGGATGTGTTCATGTGCGGCGATGCAAAGCTCGTTTTGGAACAGCTCCTCCCGCTCGTGGGTAAGCTCGACACCGCCGAATGGGTGAAGACCTGCCAGACCTGGAAAAAGCGTTTCCCGCTGACCTACCCGAAGCAGGGAGGTCTCCGTATGCAACATGTGATCCAGACTGTTAGCGACCTCACTCAGGGCAAGGCTATCGTCACGACCGACGTGGGCCAGCACCAGATGTGGGTGGCACAGTTCTTCCACACCAATTATCCGCGCCAGCTCCACTCCAGTGGCGGCGCAGGCACCATGGGCTTTGGCCTCCCGTCTTGCATTGGCGCCGCTTTCGGCAACGAAACTGGTTGGCCGGTGGTGACCTTCTGCGGTGACGGTGGTTTCCAGATGACCGAAGCAGAACTTGCAACGGCCGCTATTCACAAGCTTCCCATCAAGATTTTCGTGATGGACAACAAGTACCTGGGCATGGTGCGCCAGTGGCAGGACATGTTCTACGACAAGCGTTACAGCTGCGTAGACATGAAGGGCAACCCCGACTTCGTGAAGCTCGCTGAAGCCTACGGCATCCTCGGTCTGCGTATCAAGCGCAGCGCCGACGCCGAACGCGTGATCCAGAAGGCTTTGGAATACAACGAAGGCCCGGTGCTCATCCACTGCGAATGCGAAAAGGAAGACAACGTGTTCCCGATGATTCCGGCCGGTGCTCCGATTACGAGCATGATTACCGAACAGCCGAAGACTCAACTTGAAAAGCCCACGGGATCGACCTAAGGAGATAAGCCATGTTAAAGGATAAAGCACATTCTATTAGTTTGTTAGTTGCAAACCGCCCGGGCGTGCTCGTGCGCATCGCCCTCGTGTTCTCCCGCCGTGGTTACAACATCGATTCCCTGGTGGTCTCCCCCACGCTCGACCCGAACTTTAGCCGCATGAACATCATCGCTCACGGCAATCCCGAGATCTTGATGCAGATTATCAAGCAGCTCGAAAAGCTCGTGGACGTGGTGCAGGCCAAGGACCATACCGATACCGACGCCGTGGAAAAGGAACTCGCACTGATCAAGGTGCGTTGCACTCCGGACCAGCGTACCGAAATTCTGCAGCTTTGCGACCACTTCCACGCCAATACCGTGGACATGACCGCTACTTCGATGATCATCCAGATCACCGGAAACAGCCAGAAGGTCGACACGCTCAAGAGCCTGTTGCAGAAGTTCGAAATCGTCGAATACATTCGCACGGGTAAGGTTATCATGCTCCGCGGCGAAGAACAGACCTAACAAGACCGGACTGGCTAATGCTTCAAGGTTCGTACCATGGAGCCAGTCCTCTCGCCTCCACGACTCGTTAAGACGAGTCGCTTGAGGCTCACAAAGACCGCTCGCGACCATGTAGATTTAAAATCCGCCTCGAAAGGGCGGATTTTCTTGTATTAAGTCACAGGTTTTTGCAGATTAGAATTTCTTGTAGAAATCAAGGGGGTGTTTATATATATTTTAAAATGATGGAAGGAGTTCTGCTATGAAAATCGAGAAGAAAATCGTCAAAAACAGCGCGAAGCTCAGTTTGGCCGCCAAGAGCGCCATTGCCGCCTCGTTCGGCATTGCAGCCGTTGCATTGACCGCTTGTGAAGAAAGCGGCTCCGTCGCGGCTCCAGAGAGACCCGATCTTGAGAATCCCGACACCGGAGCACCCAAAACCGAGACTCCGAGCAGTTCGAGCGTTGTCGATATTCCTCTGAGTCATGAAGCTCTTAGCAGTTCAGCTGTCGAAGCACTTTCGTCTGCAGCAGAACCAGATTTTCCTCCTCAAGCAGGAGTCATTCCTCCTGATGATATCTACCCAGAACCCAGCTCTTCTTCTGAAGCTAAGCCACTAAGCAGTTCCTCTTCCGATGAACCGTATCCGCCTCCTGAAGCAGGCGTTATCGAAGCTCCCGATGAAAGCGACTTCGAAAGCAGTTCTTCAAGCGAAGTGAATGCGCAAAGCAGTTCCGCCGAAGAACCGGTGCCGCTCGCTGGCGACCCCATTATAGAAGAAAGCTCTTCGAGCGAAGTGGAACAGCCCTCCAGTTCGTCCGTCGATATACATGAAGTATGCCCGGACAACGACCCCTTCTGCATCCAGGTTCACATGTGTAACAACGAAGATGGCTGCATGGTCGCAAGCATGGTATCCACTTACGAACGATTTGACACCGCCGGATGAATTTAGTTCTATGCCTTACGGAACAGTGCAACTTGCGCTGTTCCTATTGTTATTATAAGGACACGCAATCTGCCCGTCATAACGTAATGGACGACGAAACGCTCGAGCAGGCAATTCGCGTAGGGCTAGAACGTAGTCTGTTTTTCAAGCAGGCTTATCTGAACATTACCTTTTTCGGCGGCGAGCCGTTATTGCGCAAAGACGCCATTTTCAAAGGCGTGAACCTCGCCAAGGCTTTTCTTGCCGAGGCCATAGACAAAGGCGAAGCCCCCAGCAACTTCAAACTCAACTTTGCCGTAAACACGAACGGCACGCTCTTCGACGATTCGTTCTTTGATTTTTGCGAACGGGAACATTTCCGCATTTACCTTTCGCTGGACGGCCCGGAATATCACCACGACATTGCACGCCGTACCGTAAATAACGGCGGAAGCTTCAAGGATATCGAGAAGTACATCCCGCGATTCGTCAAGTTAGGAGCAGTCGCCTTAAGCACCGTGACGCGCGCCCATATCGAGACCCTTGCCGAAAGCGTCAAGTGGCTGCACGAGCAAGGATTCAGGAGCCTCACCACAAGCGTCGACTTTGACGGTAAATGGACTGGCGAAGACTTTGACAGACTCGCCTTGCAATACCAGAAGATGGCCTTGTACTGGAAGGAATGTCGCGAAAAAGGCGACAAGATGTTCCTGGGCACGATTCAAGACAAAATAAAGCTGTACCTTTCAAATTTGCGATACAGGCAATATTCTTGCCACGTATACAACGGCGCCATTGGCGTCGCTACCAACGGCAATATGTTCCCGTGCACGAGGTTCATTACCTCGAACAAAAATCCGCCTTACTTACAAGGTAACGTCTTTACCGGATTCGACGAAGATGCCTGCGAACAAATTAGACAGTTCCTGGACAACGACAAAAAAGAATGCGAAGGTTGCGACATACGCTACCGCTGTTGCGCCCATGAATGCGCCTGTACTTCTTTTTACAGCACCGGATCTATTGAGGGCGTATCACCCGAAGTCTGCACGCATGAACGCATGCTCGCACAAATCTGCGACAACTTAATGATAAAAAGTTTGGATTAGAAACCAAGGACAGCTTCGGAAATTTCGTTGGCTTCGTCGGAATAATCGTCGGCGTAGTCCGGATTGAATTCTCCCCAGCCATCGCTGACGCCGCAACCCACGCCCACATCCAAAGAAGACCATTTGAAGGCGCCGTACACGCGTTCAAAGCGATCCATCAAGTCGGCAAAGAAATCTTCAGGGAGTTCATCTTCGATGAGTACGGAGCCGTCCATTGCCAAGAGTTCGCCTTCGGGCAATTCTTCGAAGCGGCATTCGTATTCATCCATCATGACATCGTCTACCGAGTACCACTCGCCCGAATCTTCGCTGGGCAGGTCCATTTCAGGATACTGCTCCATCAGGGCATCATAAACGGCGGAAAGTTCATCGGTAGTTCCGACGAAGCGCATCAGTATTCGACAATTCATAGAATCTCCATTCTTCAAGTAAATATAGCCGTTTTTGAATATAAAACAGGAATTCAACCTCAGAATGAACCAAAAACACCCCAAAACAGCCAAATCGGAACTTTTTGTACCGCAATATAGCCCTAAATCACACAAAAAACGTAGAAATAAGAAAATAATAATAAAATTTTCAGTTATCCCCTTGTCAGCACTCTCGAATTTTTATATCTTATGAATCAGAACTCTTTGTTCTCCTCCTAACCCCCAAAAAACTAGTCCGGCTTTGCTGGGCTAGTTTTTTTATGGATTTTGCCGAAAAAAGCAAAAAAAGCTAAATTTTGGGCATTATGAAAAAGTCAGTACCTATTACGCTGCTCACCGGCTACCTCGGAGCCGGAAAAACCACCCTTCTCAATTTTGTTCTCAACAACCAGCAAGGTTACCATGTCGCCGTCATCGTGAACGACATCGGTGAAGTAAACATCGACCAGACGCTCATCGAAAAGGGCGGAAACATTACTAAAGAAGACTCCGGCAAGGTGGTGCCGCTGTCGAACGGCTGCATTTGCTGCTCCCTGAAGACCGACCTTTTGGAACAAATTGCCGAACTTCTGGAAATGAACAAGTTCGACTACATTCTGATTGAAGCCAGCGGCATTTGCGAACCGATTCCTATCGCACAGACCATTTGCATGGCCGGTGCCCAGTTGCAGAGCCGCGACGGCCGCCCACTCCCCTGCCACCTGGACAACATTGTGTCCGTTGTTGACGTGGCTCGCCTCGCTGACGAATTCGCTGGCGGACAGAAATTGCTCGACAAGGATCTCGAAGAAGAAGACATCGCCAACCTGCTCATCCAGCAAATTGAATTCTGCAACACGATTGTGATGAACAAGGTTGATAGTTTGTCTAAAACTGACCTTGAACATGTGAAGGCCGTGGT
>JAEEGK010021101.1_pt1 | contig 13790 bp, 12 predicted proteins | sample 8958771 | NCBI WGS metagenome assembly JAEEGK01 (sample SAMN16246547, study PRJNA631951) | gut metagenome | biome: gut microbiome; feature: rumen; material: SC-attached | host: Bos | place: Iran: Karaj | collected 2018-10 | reverse complement strand
GGCGAAGGCCTTGAAAACGGACTCGGCCAGGTGGTGGTTGTTCTCGCCTTCGGCTTCCACGCGGAGGTTGCAGCGGGCCGCCGTGCACAGCGACTTGAAGAAGTGCGGGAACATTTCCGTGGGGGTGTCGCCCACGTATTCGCGGGTGAAATTTACCTTCCATACGAAATCTGCCCTTCCTCCGAAGTCAATGAGTACCATCGCTTTGCATTCGTCCATCGGAAGTACGAATCCATATCGCTCGATGCCGCGCTTGTCGCCCAGGGCCTGCCCGATGGCCTCGCCCAGGACGATGCCCACGTCTTCCATCGTGTGGTGCTCGTCCACCTCCAGGTCGCCCTGGCAGGAGACCGCGAGGCTCACGCCGCCGTGGTGCGGAATCTGCTCCAGCATATGGTCGAAAAAGTGCAGGCCGGTGCTGATTCCGGAGGGGCCTTTCCCGTCCAGGTCCAGCGTCAGGGTGATGTCCGTCTCGCGGGTTTTCCGGGCGATGGTCACCTGCCGGGAACTGCTCCGGACGGCCTCGGCGATCTCCGCCCAGGTCATCGGCCCGACTTGCAGCGCCTTGGCGCCGAGGTTCTCGGCCAGCTTGACGTCCGTCTCCCGGTCGCCGATGACAAAACTTGCGGCGAGATCGTAGGAACCGTCCATATAGGCCCCGAGCATCCCCGTTCCGGGTTTCCGGGTGGGGGCGTTCTCCTGCGGGAAGGTCTTGTCGATCAAGATGTTGTCGAAGGTGATTCCTTCTCCTTCGAGGGTGCTCAGCATCAGATTCTGACACGGCCAGAAGGTTTCTTCCGGGAAGGAAGGCGTGCCCAGCCCGTCCTGGTTGGAGACGAGGACAAGCTCATATCCCAGCCCGGTGAGGGCCTTCAGGCCGGAGATGGCGCCGGGGACGAAGGCGAACTTCTCCAGTGCGTCAATCTGTTCGTCGGCCGGCTCCACGAGGATGGTACCGTCGCGGTCGATGAAGAGGGCTTTTTTCAAGTTGCTCATACGGTATAGCTGTCTAACGCGTTCAACAGGGCTTCGTTCTCGGCGGGCAGGCCCACGGTCAGGCGGAGGCATCCGGCGCAGCCGGGCACCCGCGTCCGGTTGCGGACGATGATGCCTTTCTCCAGGAGATAGTCATACAGGGCGTCGGCGTCGTCCACGCGGACCAGAATGAAGTTCGCGTCGCTCGGAAAGACCTTCCGGACGAAGGGGAAGCGGGGGAGGACGGAAGCTAATCTTTTCCTTTCACTGACGATGGTATTTACTTCATTATCAATTTGATTATCAAGGAATCCAAAAGCTTTCTCCATCGCGGCCCGGCTCAGATTATAGGGGTACTTGACCATGGACATCAGCCGGATGATTTCCTCGCTGGAAACGGCGAGGCCGATCCGCAGGCCGGCCATCGCGCGGGCCTTGGACAGGGTCTGGAGGACGATGAGATTCTCGCGGGCCGTCGCCTCGGCGGCGAGGCTCCCTTTCTCTGAAAAGTCCGCGTAAGCCTCGTCCACGACCACGACGCCGGGGAAGCGGTCGCAGATGTCCAGCAGCTGCTTCAACTCAAAGGCGTTGCCGGAAGGGTTGTTCGGCGAGCACAGGAAGATGACCTTGGTGCGTTCGTCACAGGCGCCGAGGAGTTCCTCGCTGTCCAGGTTGAAATCCGCATCCAGCCGGACGCTGCTGACCTTGACGTCATTGATGGCCGCCGCCACGCCGTACATGCCGTAGCTGGGCGCCATGATCACGGCGTTGTCCTTTCCGGGTTCGCAGAAGATCCTGAAAACCAGGTCGATGGCTTCGTCGCTGCCGTTCCCGAGGAAGAGGTTCTTCACGGGGATTCCCTTGATCCCGCCGATGCGGGCCTTGAGCTCCGCCTGGTGCGGATCGGGGTAGCGGTTGTAACCGTTTTCGTAGGGGCTCTCGTTGGCGTCCAGGAAGATGCCGATGGGGCCGTCATATTCGTCCCGTGCCGTCGAGTACGGGGTCAGGGCCGCGATGTTGGGCCTGACGAGGGGAGTGATCCGGCTCATTTTCCTTCGATTCTGAGGGTGACGGCGCGCGCGTGGGCGTCCAGCCCTTCGGCTTGCGCCATGTTGACAATGGTGGGGGCGAGGGATTCCAGTCCTTCGCGGGTGAGTTCCTGCAGGGTCATCTTGCGCATGAAACTGTCCATGTTGACCCCGCTGCAGGAAAGGGCCCATCCGCTGGTGGGGAGGGTGTGGTTCGTGCCGGAGGCGTAGTCGCCGGCGCTTTCGGGGCTCCAGGGGCCGATGAAGACGCTGCCCGCGGCCGTGATTTTCCCGGCCACGCTCGACGCGTTCTCCAGGGCGATGATCAGGTGCTCCGGGGCGTAAGCTTCGGCGAAGTCGATGACGTCCTGGAGGTCCGGGAAGACGACTGCGTAGCTGTGCTCCAAAGATCCTTCGACCTGCGAGTTGCGAGGAAGCCGTTTCTTTTGATTTTCAACTTCTTGAAGTACTTTATCGGCATAATCCCTTTCGGTACAGACCAACACGGCGGTGCTGTCTTTTCCGTGCTCCGCCTGGGAGAGGAGGTCGGCCGCTGCGAAGGCGGCGGGAGCGCTTCCGTCGGCGAGGACCATCACTTCCGACGGGCCGGCCGGCATGTCGATGGCGGTGTTCCGTCCGCTGACAATCTGCTTGGCGAGCGTGACCCACGGATTGCCCGGGCCGAAGATCTTGTCTACCTTCGGGACGGTTTCCGTGCCGAAGGCCATCGCGGCCACCGCCTGGGCGCCGCCGATGCGGAATATCCGCGTCACGCCGCATTCCCGGGCGGCAAAGAGTACTTCCGGGGCGACGGAACCGTCCTTCCGGCACGGCGTGCAAAGGATGCGGTCGCGGCAGCCGGCCAGGGCGGCAGGAACGGCGAGCATCAGAACGGTGGAGAAGAGCGGCGCGCTGCCGCCGGGAATATACAGACCCACGCGACGGATCGGGACCGGCCGCTGGACGCAGACGACGCCGAGCGCCGTTTCCACGCGAATCTCGCGGGGAAGCTGGGCCTTGTGGAACGCTTCGATGTTGCGCTTGGCGTCCAGGATGGCCTTCCGGACCGCTTCCGGAACCTGCGAGCAAGCCGCATCGATCTCGGTGTCAGTCACTTCCAGGGGCGCATCGACCTTGTCAATCTCCTGCATCAGGCGCTTCAGGGCGGCGTCGCCTTCCTTTTCCACGGCGTCCAGGATGGCTTCCACGCGGGGACGGATGCCTTCGTAATCGACGCCTTGCCGCCGGGTCAGGGCCTCCCACTCCGACCGGGCCGGGTTTTCGATGATTCTCATAAGATGATTTTGTCCACTTCCATGACGAGGATTCCTTCGGCGCCGATAGCCTTGAGCTGCCGGACCTTGGTCCACAGGTCGGCGGCGTCGATGACCGAGTGCAGGGAGCACCAGTCCCCGGACGCCAGCGGCATCACGGTAGGGCTGCGCATGGCCGGCAGGATCTGGATGGCTTCGTCCAGGGAAGCCTTGGGAATGTTCATCAGCAGGTACTTCTTGCCGCGGCTGACCGTTTCCGAGTCGATGCGGAACATCAGGTCGTCGATCACGGCCCGGTCCTCTTCCGTCAGCGACTTGTTCGCGATGAGGACGGCTTCGGACTCGAAGACCGTCTCCACCTCGCGGAGACCGTTGGCGATCAGGGTGCTGCCGGAGGAGACGATGTCGAAGATGGCGTCGGCGATGCCCACGGCCGGGGCGATCTCCACGGAGCCGGTGATGACCTCCACCTTGGCGTCGATTCCCCGTTCAATCAGATACTTGCGAAGAATGTTCGGGTAAGAGGTGGCGATGCGGCGTCCGGCGAACCATTCGATGCCGTCGTAGTCCTCGCCCTTGGGGACGGCGAGGCTCAGGCGGCAGCCGCCGAAGCCGAGCCGGCAGAGGACGGAGACGTCGGCCCCGCGCTCCTCCACTTCGTTGAGCCCCACGATGCCGAGGGTGGCGGTGCCGCCGGCCACGACGCGGGGGATGTCGTCGTCGCGGAGGTAGAGGGCTTCGATGGGGAAGGTCTGCGATTTGGAGAGCAGTTTCCGCTTGGGCGCGTCGACTTCGATGCCGATGCTCTGGAGGAGGGAGAGGCTCTCTTCGTTGAGCCGGCCCTTGGATTGGATGGCGATTCTGAGCATGTCTATCTGTTGTTCTTGTTCTTCTTTCTATAACAAAAAAGCCCGCCTTGGGGAGGGCAGGTCTTCATCGGTTTTTCCGCTTGTACGGATGTACAAAAGAGTTCCGCCCTAATCTCTGGAGACCGGGTGATGATGGAACTTGTTGACGTCGTTGCGGTTCATACTGTTGCAAAGGTAGCAATTTCTCCCGGCAATGCAATGGGTTCGCTAAAAAATTTTAAAAATATACGTACCTTTGCCCTATGCAAATCGAGAGACATCCGTTCGAACCGTTTTTGCCCGAGGGGTCCGTGGTGCTGTTCCTGGGCAGTTTTCCGCCGCAGCCGAAGCGGTGGAGCATGGAGTTCTATTATCCGAACTGGCTGAACGATTTCTGGCGGGTGTGCGGAATCATCTTCTTCGGCGACCGCGACCATTTCGTGGTGCCGGGGGAGAAGCGGTTCGACGTGGACCGGATCAAGGCGTTCTGCACGGAGAAGGGGATCGCGCTCTTCGATACCGCGACTGCTGTGCGCCGGCTTCAGGACAACGCTTCGGACAAGTTTCTGGAGGTGGTCGAGCCCACCGACATCACCGCGCTTCTCCGGCGGATTCCGGCGTGCAAAGCGGTCGTCACGACCGGGGAGAAAGCCACCGGCGTGCTGGTGGAAAAGTACGCTTGCGCCGAGCCGAAGGTAGGTCAGTCGACGGAGATTTCCATCGACGGAAGGCCGCTTCTTTTCTGGCGCATGCCCTCCACTTCCCGCGCCTATCCGCTCTCTCTTGACAAGAAAGCCGCCGCCTATGAGGTCCTCTTCCGCACGCTGAATCTGGTGTAGGCATATCGTATTGCGATATTAACACTTTTGTTATCAGTACGAACAGATGTGTTATATTTGCTGGAATTCAATAATTTAAATATGGATTAACCTAAAACCGCCCTGGAACAACAATTTCCTGTTTTTCCGGGGCTTTTTGGCTCAAATCGAAAGGAAAATCAAGATAATTGTCTTATCTTTGAAAGATGAAGCCGAGCTTGTTGATTGCCGATTTTACGGGCGTGTATGCGGAGGAGGATTTCCTGCGGAAACTGCGGGAGCGTGGGGTCCCGTACCGGCTGGTCGGGCTGGGTGACATCGAGGGGACGACCTGTTATTGCGACCCGGACGCAGAGGCGGAAATCAGACGCCGCCTGGTGCCGGAAGCGGACGAACGGGTGCGGTGGATCGACAGCGGAGACTATCATTATGTCACCCGGATTCTCGCCGCCCGGGAGCAGGCTCCCTTCACGCTGGTGCTCATGGACAACCACCCCGACGACCAGCCTCCGGCGTTCGGCGGCGTGCTGAGTTGCGGTGGTTGGGTGAAGGCCCTTCGGGAGGCGAACCCGATGCTGGAGGAAGTCTGGACACTGGGGCCGGACCATCGGATCCGGAACGCGTCCGGGACGGTGGACCGGGAACTGGAGGAGGGGATTGACGACCTTGTCACCGCCGTGGCGGGAAAGCGCGTCTACCTGTCCCTCGACAAGGATGTACTCGACCGTCCATGGGCCCGCACGGACTGGAGCCAGGGGACGTACTCCCTGAAGCGGCTGGAGGGCTGGCTGGACCGGCTGCTACGGCTGGACGTGGTGGCGGTGGACATTTGCGGCGAACTGACCCCGGAAAAGGGAGCGACGCCGGAAGACCTTCGGGTCAATTGTGAAACGAATATTGAACTGCAGGAGTTTATTCTGGATTATTTGAAGAGATGAAGAAGATAGCGATCTGGGCGGCCGCCCTGCTGGCGGTGGTGTCCTGCGGCGGTGGCGGAGCGGTTTCCGGCCCCGTGGACCTCTCTCCCTGGATGGGGACGGATTCCCTTTATACGTTTACGGTGAAGGATGTCACCTTCACCCTGGCTCCGATGAAGGCCGGCACATTCTCCATGGGCGAGACCCTGGACATGGGCCGCTTCCGGACGCCGGCCGTGCACCAGGTGATCCTGGACGGCTACGCCATCGGCACGGCTGAAGTCTCCCAGGCCCTCTGGAAGGCCGTGATGGGAAGCAACCCTTCCCCGAAGGACGTTCCCGCCGCTCCGGTCACCATGGTCAGCTACGGTGACGCGCAGAAGTTCCTCGCGAAACTCTCCAAGGCGACGGGCGTTCCGTTCCGGCTTCCGACGGAGGCGGAATGGGAATATGCGGCCCGGAGTCGGGAAGGCATGGCCGGCGGCGCCTGGGAATGGTGCTCCGACCGCTGGACCGAGGATCTGGGGGCGCTTCTGACCGTCAATCCGCAAGGTCCCGAAACCGGCGGTGAACAGGCCCTCCGCGGCGGCAGCGCCCTGGAGAAGAACAACAAGCCCATCACCCGCAAGCCGATGGCTCCGACGACCAAGGCCGGCGACGTGGGCCTCCGCCTGGCCGTTTCCACCGGCGAGTCCTTCCCGCAGGAGCTGTATGACGTGCTCGTGGAAAGCAAAGTCCCGCGCGAGCGTTATAAGATTACGGAGCTCAAGCCCGAGACCTTCACGGTGAACGGAGTCAAGTTCGAGATGCTGCCCGTGGAAGGCGGCACTTTCCTGATGGGCGGCACGGAGCAGAGCCAGGTCATCCGCGAGGACGAACTTCCGCAGCACGAGGTGACGCTGGACCATTTCAAGATCGGTAAACTGGAAGTCACCCAGGCGCTCTGGGAGGCCGTCATGGGCGATGTACCGTACGGCAACCAGGGGCCGGACTATCCCGTCGGCAATGTCTCCTGGTACGACGCGCAGGCGTTCATCCGTCAGCTCAACGCCTTGACCGGACGGAAGTTCCGTCTTCCGACGGAAGCGGAATGGGAATATGCCGCCCGCGGCGGAAAGAAGACCCGCGGCTATAACTTCGCAGGCTCTCCGTATCCCCAGGGTGTCGCCCAATATGGTTATGACGACATGCGCACGCGTCCCGTCGCCCGGTACTCTCCGAACGAACTGGGAGCGTACGACATGAGCGGAAACGCCTGGGAATGGTGCCAGGACCGCGTGGGGCCGTACACGTCCATTGCGCAGCGCGACCCGGCGGGCCCCACGTCCGTGCGGGAGAACGACCAGCTTGACCCGCGCATCATGCGCGGAGGCAGCGTGGCCACCACGCCCGACAAGTGCCGCGTCAGCAACCGCGGTGAATTCGATCCCAACCGGTTCCGGACCACCATCGGCTTCCGGCTGGCCCTGTAAGAATCAACTAACACCTTTTTATAACACTATGTCAGAAAACGTCAATCCGGCCGAGCTCCAGAAAACCTGTCTGTATGACAGGCACGTGGGGCTGCAGGCCAAGATGAGCCCCTTCGCGGGCTTCATGATGCCCATCCAGTACGACTCCATCACCGTGGAGCACAACGCCGTCCGGCAGAAAACCGGCATGTTCGACGTCTCCCACATGGGCGAGATCTTCGTCGAAGGCCCCGAGGCCGAGAAGTTCGTCAACTGGATCTTCACCAACGAAATCCGTGGCTTCGAGCCCGGCAAGGTCCTGTACGGGATGATGTGCTATCCGGACGGCGGCGTGGTGGACGACCTGCTCGTCTACCGCGAGTTCGCTCCCGAGCACTTCCTTCTGGTGGTGAACGCCGCCAACATCGACAAGGACTTCGCCTGGATCGAGGAGCACGCCAAGGGCTTCGACTGCACGGTCCGCAACGAGTCCCCGGCATGGGGGCAGATCGCCGTCCAGGGCCCCGAGGCCGAGAAGACGGTGGTCGAAGTGCTGGGCCTCAAGGAGGCCGCCGAACTGGGCTTCTATACCTTCTATGATACCGAGTATCAGGGCAAGCGCATGATTGTCAGCCGCACGGGTTACACCGGCGAGGACGGTTTCGAACTGTACACCGCACCGGAAGGCACCGTGGACCTGTGGGACCGCCTCATCGCCGCCGGCGTCCAGCCCTGCGGTCTGGGCTGCCGCGACACCCTCCGTTTCGAAGCCGGCCTGCCGCTGTACGGGGACGAGCTGAGCGCCGAAATCAGTCCGGTGATGGCCGGCCTGGGCATGTTCTGCAAGTATGACAAGGACTTCATCGGCAAGGAAGCTCTTCTGGCCCAGAAAGGCGGCGAAATCGTCCGCAAGCTGGTCGGCATCGAGATTGAGGACAAGGCCATCCCGCGCGCCGGCTATCCGGTGGAGCTGGAGGACGGAACGGAGGTCGGCGTCGTCACGACCGGCTACCATTCCATCTCCCTGGACAAGAGCATCTGCTTCGCCCTTGTGGACAAGGCCTGTGCCGCTCTGGACACCCCGCTGTGGATCCGCATCCGCAAGAAGGTCTTCCCGGGGAAGGTCGTCAAAAAACGCTTCTATCAAACGAATTACAAGAAATAATCATTTAAAGCACAAAACATTATGAGCAAGATTGTCGAAGGGATCAAGTATTCCGAATCCCACGAGTGGGTCAAGGTCGAGGACGGTGTCGCCGTCATCGGTGTTTCCGATTTCGCCCAGAAAGAGATGGGTGACATCACCTATGTGGACATGCCCGACGTGGACGACGAAGTCACCGCCGGCGAGGAATTCGGCGCCCTGGAGAGCGTGAAGGCCGCCAGCGACCTGATCAGCCCGGTTTCCGGCAAGGTGGTCGCCGTGAACGAGGAGCTCGACGACGCCCCGGAGAAGGTCAATGAGGACGCCTACGAGAACTGGATCATCAAGGTGGAGATGTCCGATCCGTCCGAGCTGGACGCCCTGATGGACGCGGATGCCTACAAGGCCCACATCGGAGAGTAGGCATGGCCGGATTCCCTTATTTCCCGGATACGGACGCCGACGTCCGGTCCATGCTGGACCGGATCGGCGTCAAGAAGGTGGAGGACCTGTACGCGGACGTTCCGAAGGAGTTCATCAAGAAGGGCGCCTACGCCCTTCCCGATGCGATGTCCGAGCCGGAGGTCCGCGCGTGGCTGAACGGGCTCGCCGGCATGAACGCGAAGATGAAGGTGTTCGCCGGCGCGGGCGCGTACGACCATTACACCCCGTCGGTGATTCCCTACATCACTTCCCGTTCCGAGTTCCTGACGGCTTACACGCCGTATCAGTGCGAGATTTCGCAGGGCACGCTCCGGTATATCTTCGAGTACCAGAGCATGGTGTGCGAGCTCACCGGCATGGACATTTCCAACGCGTCCCTCTATGACGGCCCGACGGCCGCCGCGGAGGCGATGAAGATGACGGTGGCCTGCACCAAGAAGAAGACGCGCGTGCTTCTCTCGAAGGGCCTGCTGCCGCATGTGGTCAAGGTCGTGGAAACCTATGCAAAGTTCCATGGCGTGCAGATCGGCTATGTCCCTGTGGAAGACGGCCAGACCTCCCTGGAGGCCCTGAAGGCCGAACTCGAGGCCGGGGACGTCGCCGGCGTCATCGTTCCGGAGATCAACCGCTTCGGCCTTGTCGAGGACCACGCCGGCTTCGCCGACGCCGTCCATGCGGCCAAGGCGCTCCTGGTCGAGTACTGCGACCCTTCCGCCCTCGCCGTGATCAAGTCTCCGGCGGAGTGGGGGGCCGACATCGCCGTGGGCGACGGCCAGTCGCTGGGCATTCCGCTCTGCTTCGGCGGCCCGTATGTGGGCTTCATGGGCGTGAAGAAGGAATACATGCGCAAGATGCCGGGCCGCATCGTGGGACAGACCACGGACAAGGACGGCAAGCGCGCTTTCGTGCTCACCCTCCAGGCCCGCGAGCAGCACATCAAGCGTGAAAAGGCGACGTCCAACATCTGCTCCAACGAGTCCCTGATGGCCCTGTGGGTGACGGTGTACCTGTCCCTGATGGGTCCGGAGGGTCTCCGTGAGGTGAACAGGCTCAGCTATGACGGAGCGCATTACCTGAAGAGCGAACTCCTGGCCACCGGTCAGTTCGAGGATCCGTTCCCCGGCAAACCGTTCCTGAAGGAATTCGTCCTGAAGCCCCTGAAGTTCCCGGGGCTCCTGCAGCGCGACCTCGAGAAGGCGGGCTTCTTCGCCGCCCTGGACACGGAGGAGGGATATGTCTCCTTCTGCGTGACCGAGCAGCGCACCAAGGAGGAGATCGACGAACTGGTGAAAATCGTGAAGGAGGGATAGGCCATGAAGTACTACGACAAACTCGTTTTCGAACTTTCGCAGAAAGGACGTACCGGTTACTCCCTGCCTGCCAATCGTTTCCCTGCCGCACCGGAACTTCCGGTCGAACTCAGGCGCGAAGCCTCCCTCGACCTTCCCGAGGTCAGTGAGGCGGATGTGGTGCGCCACTACACGAACCTTTCCCAGATGAACTTCGGCGTGGACACCGGCTTCTATCCGCTGGGCTCCTGCACGATGAAGTACAACCCCAAGATCAACGAAGAGGTGGCGGCCCTGCCGGGCTTCACCGGCCTGCATCCGCTGATGCACGCCGGCTTGACGAAGGGCGCCCTCAAGGTGTACCAGGACATGGACAAGTTCCTGGCCGCCATCACGGGCATGTACGCCTTCACCTTCGATCCCTGCGCCGGCGCGCACGGCGAGCTGACGGGCCTGATGGTCATGCGCCAGTATCACATGAACCGCGGCGACCTGAAGCGGACGAAAGTCATCGTCCCGGACAGCGCCCACGGCACGAATCCCGCTTCCGCGGCCGTCTGCGGCCTGGAAATCGTGGAGGTGAAGTCGCTGGAGAACGGCCGCGTGGACGTGGAGGCGCTGAAGCCGCTGCTGGACGACACCGTCGCCGGCATGATGATGACGAATCCGAACACCCTGGGTCTCTTCGAGACGCAGATCAAGGAGATCACGGAGCTGGTCCACGGAATCGGCGGCCTGATGTACTATGACGGGGCGAACATGAACCCGCTCATGGGCGTCGTCCGTCCGGGGGACATGGGCTTCGACATCATGCATCTGAACCTGCACAAGACCTTCTCCACGCCGCACGGCGGAGGCGGTCCGGGCTCCGGTCCGGTGGGCGTCGCGGAACACCTGGTGGACTGCCTGCCCGACCTTCGCGTGTCCGGCTTCCACGGCAACTTCGGCGTGATTCTGCGTGCGTATGCGTATATCCTGATGCTGGGCAAGCAGAATCTGAAGCAGGTGGGCCAGTACTCAGTGCTGAGCGCCAACTACATCAAGGAGTGCCTGAAGGACGCGTACAAGCTCCCAATCGAAGGCGTGTGCAAGCACGAGTTCGTCTTCGACGGCCTCATCAACGACGGTGCCCATGACGACGTGCACGGCGCCACCACCCTGGATGTGGCGAAGCGTCTGCTGGACTTCGGCTTCCATGCCCCGACCATCTATTTCCCGCTCCTGTTCCACCAGGCGCTGATGATCGAGCCCACGGAGACCGAGTCCAAGGAGACCATCGACGCGTTCATCGACGTGATGCACAAGATCGCCGCCGAGGCGGCCGAGGATCCCCGGATCCTGCAGGACGCTCCGCACGGCGCGCCGATCAAGCGGCCGGACGAAACCGCCGCGGCCCGCAACCCCATCCTCAAGTTCAAGGACGCGCAATGATTTCTGCAAGGAACCCCGGTTGGAAGCCGGGGTTTTTTGTGTATCTTTGCAGTCCTTATGAAAGAGCGGAGCATCGAGAACATACTGAAGGGGTTCCGGAAAGTGGAGCTGGAGGATCTCGGGAACATCCTGGGCAGCGCGCTGTCGCCCGGTCTGAAGAAGTCCGAGCAGGTGGCGAAGCTGACCGCGTATCTGACCGGGAAGCCGCGCCGCTGGCTCGCGCATCTGGCCGAACGGGACATCCGGCTCCTGAAATCGCTCGTCCACGCCGGTCCGGGGAAAGTGCAGTACCTGGAAACGGCGGATTATCCGTCTATGCTGGAGGTCAGCGGTCTGGTGGATTCGGACGATTCGGACAGCCGTTTCCGGAAGGTTTGGGTGCGCCGGGAAGTGTATGACATCGTTGCGCCGCACATCGACCGCGTCATCCGGAGAGGGGAGCGGACCGGCCAGTTCGAGGTGGAGCGCGTCGGGATGGGTTTCCTGAACCTGTACGGCATCCTGCCCGTCGAGCGCTTCGTGGACCTGATTACGGACTATTATGAGGAAGCGTTCCCGGGGGACTACGATTCCCTGGTCAAAATCCTGAACCAGAGCCCCCTGATCAAGGTGTACCGCTATGTGGACACCCACGGCGACTATCTGCTTTCCCCCTGCGTGTCCGACGCGGACGACCTTTTCCAGCTTCGCGAGGAAATCGGATTCGAGAATGAACCCTACAAGACTTTCACCGTGGAGGAGGCGCGGGAGGCCGGGAGCGGTGCTCCGTATTTCACGGTGGGCTTGAAGACGCCGGAAGGGCGGTCGCTGACCGAAGCCCTGCAGCGCATCGGCTACGATGGCTTCGACCTGGTGAAAGCCCAGCACGACATCTGGGCGGAGGCGCAGGTACCGTTCGGGAACGAGTCACTTTTCGGCCCGCTGCGGGACCGGGATGAGTTCATCGCCTCGGACAGCCTGTACGAGACCTGCGTCCATGCCATCATCGACTATGCCAACACCGTCCCGAAATGGGCCCTGAACGGTTTCAGCGCCCTGGAGAAGGACATGATGGTTCTGGAATATCCCTCGGACGATGCGCCTGATGAAGGACGGGAGCCGGACGAGGACTACCCGCGCTGGACGATGCCCCGGCCCACGATTTCCGACGGCTATACGGATCTGATCGAGAAGGATGAGGCCCTGGACAGGCTCTCCGCCCTGATGCCGGAGGGCTTTCCTTTCGGGCTCGCCATCCCGCACGTGGCGCCGACGGACCCCTGCCCCTGCGGCAGCGGCCTTAAATATGGGCATTGCCACGGAAAAAATCTCAACTGACCGTGCAAGATTCCGCTAAACGCGGATTTAGGGGTTGTATGAAACAAAAGCTTCATTCTATGCGCCCGTTACTGACTGTGATTCCCGCCTTGCTGCTGCTGGTTTCCGCCTGCAGCAAGGGTATGGATTATGAAAGGGCTGATGCTGCTGACATGGGTCATGGGAATTCCTTTTATTCTCTCCCGGGCGACCGGACGGCCAGCCAGGCCGTCGGCACTGTCAAGACCCGGGACGGCGTCCGTTTCATCCAGCTGGACCCTGTCTCCACGGGCTTTGTCGTAAACCCGAAAGAGATCGAGGACCTCGCGGACGGCACCAGGGTTTATCTGCAGTACCGGACGGTCGTGTCGCCGGATACGCCGGATTTCTGTACGGACGCCATCCTGGTGGAATGGGCTACGCCGTTGGAGCAGGGAGCTTTGAGCCTCATCAGTTTCGAAGAGCAGTTTTCGGCCGATTCTTTCCTGTCAACGGACCCCGTGGACATCGTTCCGGACTGGATCACCTCCCTGGAAGACGACTTCCTGACCTTGCACTACACGATTGCCTCCGGAGACAAGAAACATTCGTTCGTTCTGTTCCGCAGCATGACGGAACCCGCCGGCTTCTACCTCGTCCATGACGCAGACGGGGATACCGGGAAGGCGTTGAAGGACGGCATCATCTGTTTCCCGCTGTCGATGGAAAACCTGTTCCCCGATGTCCGGGAGGGGGAAACCGCTGCCCTTTCCCTGCATTATCTCAACCTCGACCATACCCTGAAGACGCTGACCTTTGAATACCGGAGCCCGAAATAGCGGGTCGGAACAGGACCTTGTCCGGAAGGTCCGCCAGCACGACAAAGCCGCGATGAA